>ERZ1035001.390-NODE-390-length-24404-cov-4.711734_pt1 | contig 24404 bp, 17 predicted proteins | sample MGYA00520685_ERZ1035001 | MGnify/ENA primary metagenome ERZ1035001 (study PRJEB33766, sample SAMN09781749) | gut metagenome | biome: gut microbiome | host: Homo sapiens | place: Madagascar | study: EMG produced TPA metagenomics assembly of the PRJNA485056 data set... | reverse complement strand
GCGTTTAACTACCCGATTAACCTGACGGGGAAATTATCTCTGAAAGGTGATTTCTCGGGGCCGCGCATTGATGCAGAAGACTTCCGTCGCAACTGGCAGGGACAGGCACAGCTGCAGATGAAGGATACGCGTACTGAAGGGCTCAACTTCCAGCAGCTAGTACAACAGGCTGTGGCGAGGAGCACTAATGTACAGGCGCAGGAAAACTTCGATAACGCGACCCAGCTTGACGCATTAAGCAGTGATTTGACCCTGAATAATGGCCAAATCACGCTTAACGGCTTGCAGGGACAGTCGGCAATGATGGCGTTGACCGGGCAAGGTAATCTGAATCTGCAAGCAGAGGATTGCGACATGCATTTCAACGTGCGGGTGTTAGGTGGTTGGAAAGGCGAAAGCAAGCTTATTGATCGTCTCAAGCAGACGGCAATCCCGCTACGTATCTATGGCAAGTGGCAGTCGCTAAGCTATAGCCTACAGGTAGATCAGATCCTGCGTAAGCAGTTGCAGGACGAAGCCAGACAGCGTTTGAATGAGTGGGCGGAACGCAACAGTAATAGCCAGAACGGCAAAGATGTGAAGAAACTGCTTGATAAGCTGTAATCATTAAACCGCCGCGAGCAGCTCGCGGCGGTTTTGAGCTAATCACCACATAACTTCATTCACACTTCATAATCTAATTCATCTTCTACTTCAACCGGCGGGATAATCTGTACTTTCTGCACCCTGTGGCTTTCCACTTCCAGAGTACGCAGCGTATAACCGCCGATTTTCACTTCTTCGCCAGCGGCAGGAATGTGCTGCAAATATTCCATCAATAATCCGGCTATTGTGTGATATTCACGTTTATCATCCAACGGCAGCGGAACGTATTGAACCAGATCTTCCAGCGGCATATGGCCGTTAGCGGTCCAGCTGCCATCGGCGTTTTTGTGAATGTCATGACGAGCATCGATCTCCTCGACTTCATTAGGCAGATTACCCGCAATGGTTTCCATAACATCGCTGATGGTTACCAGGCCTTCAACGGAGCCAAATTCGTCAACCACAAAAGCAAAGTGCGTCCGCGCCTGGCGAAACTGCTCCAGCGCCGGGAGCAACGGCAAGGTTTCCGGAAAAATAAGCGGTTGGCGTAGCAGAACGTGTAAATCCAGCGGCTCATTGCGTAACGACTGCTGTAGCAGGTCGATAACATGAACAACACCCAACAGATCTTCGTTATCGTTGCCGCCGGTGACGACAATACGGGTATGCTGGTTTTTCTCCAGCAGCGCGCGAACTTCCTCTTCAGGCGCGCTTAAGTCGATGTGCTCAATATCATGACGTGAAGTCATAATGCTGCTGACGGTACGTTGATTCAGATTCAGTACGCGCTCAATCATTAAGCGTTCCTGCGGATTAAACAACGGACTTTCGCCCTGGTCGGCGACCATGGTTGCCGTCTCGGTATCAAGCTCAGCATTCTCTTTGCGCCCGCTTAGCAGATTCATCACGGCTTCAGTCGTCCGCTGTCGCATGGTCAGATTGGCCGAGAGGAAACGGCGGCGATTGAAGATGGCTAACTGGTTGAACGATTCGATCATCACCGAGAAACCGATGGCGGCATACAGATAGCCTTTCGGGATTGGGAAGCCAAATCCTTCGGCGATCAGACTAAAACCGATCATCAGCAGGAAACTCAGGCACAGAATGACGATCGTAGGGTGGCTGTTGACAAAGCGTGTGAGAGCTTTGCTGGCCATCAGCATCAGCGTAATGGCAATGATGACCGCTGCCATCATCACCGCCAGGTGATCAACCATACCCACGGCGGTAATGACCGAATCCAGCGAGAAAATAGCATCAAGTACGACTATTTGCGCCACCACGCCCCAGAACTTCGCGCCTTTACGCTGGGTGGGGTTATTACTGTCTTTTCCTTCCAGCCGCTCATTAAGCTCAACGGTTGCTTTAAACAGCAGGAACAGTCCACCAAATAACATGATCAAATCGCGGGCGCTGAAGCTTAAGTCATGCCAGTTGAAGAGCGGTGTCGTGAGGGTGACTAACCAGGAAATTGACGCCAGCAGTACCAGACGCATCACCATTGCCAATAGCAGGCCGGTAACGCGAGCGCGATCGCGCTGTGCCGGGGGAAGCTTTTCAGCAAGGATCGCAATAAATACCAGGTTATCTATCCCCAGAACCAGTTCGATAACCACCAGTGTAATGAGACCAGCCCAGATCGAGGGATCGGCAATCCATTCCATAATCACTTAGAACCTTTACAACATAATCGTATGATCTATCGATCATGGATAAGCGCCAGGTAAAATGCAACGATTTATCGCGGCAACGCGCACCAATCTGGCATATCAAACGAAAGCGGTAACGTAATTAACCACCGCTAAATATCGGGTGTTTAAGATCGATCTGGGCTGATTTGGAATTAATTAGAAATCCCTGTAATTACTGTGCGGTAATAGCAGGGATAAGAAGGGGTTATTAACAGCGGGTAAAGTCAAAATATTGCCGTATTTTTCACCAAAATGTTATTAAGGGGAATATTCCTACTGAATTCCGTAGCTTGTCAGGACCTGCGTTTAATAAGACCCTTAACATGGCTCAATGTTGCATAAAATCAGCAGTATCAGCGATGGTCAAGGGGTTAATCCACGGGTAAGAAGGTTAGTTAGCGAAGCTTTTGTCCAAAGTTTAGACGATTTTGCTGATTGCTATCGCCAAATTGCTCGTTCGCATGGGATTTGACTTTTTCTGTAGTGGCTTACCACGGTGATTTTTAAGAAAGAAGGTGTTAAATCTGCAAAGTAAGTAGCTTATCGCCAGTAACATTGGTCAATTATTATTGTTTAATAACAATGGATTAAGCGTTTTTCTTGCTCTGTTTATTCGAAGGCCGATTGACCAGGACAAACACGTGAATTTTCTTAAAGCGACCTGTCAGCTAGCATTTTTTGCGTGTATTCTTGGACTAAGAGAGTAATTTAGGATTTTGGTTAAAGTCGTGCGCGACACGATGCTGTACCATCACAAACAAATGCCAGTGACATCAACGTTCTGACAAAAATTCGAAAGTTTATAACCATATAGGTGGATGAAATAATGGTGAGTTTGAAAGCAATTATTCCGGTAGCAGGGTTAGGGATGCATATGTTGCCTGCAACCAAAGCGATACCGAAAGAGATGCTGCCGATCGTTGATAAGCCGATGGTTCAGTATATCGTCGATGAGATTGTCGCCGCCGGAATCAAAGAAATTGTGCTGGTCACCCATTCATCTAAGAATGCTGTAGAAAACCATTTTGATACCTCCTATGAGCTGGAAGCGCTACTCGAGCAGCGTGTTAAGCGTCAACTATTAGCCGAAGTTCAGGCGATTTGTCCGCCAGGCGTAACGATAATGAACGTTCGTCAGGGCCAGCAACTGGGCCTGGGGCATTCTATCCTCTGTGCGCGCCCGGCGGTTGGCAATAATCCGTTTGTTGTGGTGTTACCGGATATCATTCTTGATGGCGCAAGCGCCGATCCGCTGCGTTATAACCTGGCGGCAATGGTTGCGCGTTTCAATGAAACCGGTCGCAGCCAGGTTCTGGCCAAACGAATGCCTGGCGATCTCTCAGAATATTCCGTCATTCAAACCAAAGATGGCTTGAAAGTGGAAGGAGAGATTGGCCGTATTGTTGAATTTATTGAAAAACCAGACGAGCCGCAAACGCTCGACTCTGACCTGATGGCCGTAGGACGTTATGTGCTGTCTGCTGATATCTGGGAAGAGCTTGAGCGTACTGAACCTGGCGCCTGGGGTCGTATTCAATTAACGGACGCTATTGCGGCACTGGCAAAGAAACAGTCTGTCGATGCCATGTTGATGACCGGTGAGAGTTACGACTGCGGCAAAAAAATGGGTTACATGCAGGCTTTTGTGAGTTACGGCTTACGTAACCATAAAGAAGGGACCAAATTCCGCGAGAGCATCAAGAAGCTGCTGGCGTGAAACTGAGCGCTTAATACGAGCGAGAGCTGGCGTGCAGATAACAGCAAGATGTTGGGTGTCGCGCCAGCGTAACAAGATCCAACTGAAATGAAACCGAGGTTTTTCGTCATTCGGTGCAGTAAATGCAATGAGATTTTCATCTCAGTTGAATCTTATCAAGTATGTGGATTTGATGGCTTATCGATGATTGGCAGGGCGTGAGCCGGGCATTTGGTCAGATGAGTCAAAATAATGCTTAGCTGATAGTTGCTTAGTATGAGCTTTCTTAACGAAATTTACGCAACAAAAGCTAGCGATGCGAAATAAAACTTGACTGAGATCATGTTTACCCATTAAACAACGGTGATACATGCTTAAAAACGTAATGTTAATGGATGAGTATGCCCATAGGGAGATCATGGATAAGATACAGGGAAAAGGGATGTATCGTCAAAGGATGAAGCGTAAATGAACTGGCAATTAGTCTCTTTTTTTGGTGATAGTACCGTGCTACTGCCTAGTGCAGTGGTGCTGTTTGCGGTGCTGGCGCTGCGTAAAGCATCCCGGACGCTGGCCTGGCAATGGGCGTTGCTTTTTGGCATTACGGGTACTGTCGTGTGTATTTCAAAGCTGGCTTTTATGGGCTGGGGTATTGGCATACGGGAAATCGATTTTACCGGTTTCAGCGGACATACCGCACTTTCGACCGCTTTTTGGCCAATCCTTTTATGGCTGTTAACCTCACGGGCGCCTTTCTCCGTCCGCTGTAGCGCCGTATTCGTAGGTTATGTCCTTGCTGCCATAGTTGGCTATTCCCGTTTGATGATTCATGCACATTCGGTATCGGAAGTAGTGAGTGGATTTATCCTCGGAGCCTGCGGGAGTTTGATTTTTCTGCTGTTGCAATGGCGTACGCATTCATCGCGCACTGCGCAGATCTCATGGGCAGGAGCGCTGAGCATGGTAATCATTCCCCTCGTGCTGTTAAACACCGGGGCTAAAGCGCCAACACAATCGCTGCTGGGGGAAGTTGCAACCATGATCGGCCCATTTGACAAACCGTTCACCAGAGCCGATCTGCATAAGCATATATATTAATCATGCAATTCGGCAAAGCTGTACATTATCAGCTGGGCTGATTGGTATGATAAATAGCTAGCCTGTGGACAATGAAGGGATAATAGAATCGTGGCTTTCATAAAGATGAAACATAATAATGTTAACAGGATACTTGAAAGCACGAACTATCATGATATTACAGATAGGATGATTCTTAAATCAAAACGGAATTTCGGAAATCAGAGTTATCTTTCTGGAACCCATAAACGAAGTGGGTAAAGATGGCTATCATATTTTGTAGTTGACTGCTCTATGGTTGTTTTATTGCATTAAACATACGGGTTATTTTATTTTCTTTAAAATCATGTAGTTACGTATCCATACTGTTGCAATGGTAATATCATGTCGGATGGGGAAAGAATCCATTAAATAATCTTATTAACGGATGAAATCCTGCCGGGGAAAATGAAAAAATAACATCTTAACAGGTCTGTGTGGTTAAATTTATACTGCCATTTGCAGGAAGAATCTCGTAAACTCGGGGCGGTAAAAATAATAGTTGTGGTTAATTAAGCAACAACAGGACGTAAAGAAAATTGCTGGATAAGAGGTACAGTGCGTTGGTAGCTGTTAAGCCAAGGGCGGTAGCGTATCCAGTTCCACGGTCCTCCTCGTATTGAAAAGGCCTGAGTAAATCAGCCCTACGCCGAGCTACGTCATCAACTTCTGATCATGTGCACATTATTGAGGCCGTGAAAGTAGCCTTGGCAACCAATATCGCTTACATTATGAATGCGTTAAGTTCACATCCGTTTACAGCAAACCGCTCGTACTTTGAGGATGTTGTCTATCGAGGCAATGGATCGCTGTTGTAAAAAATAGGCTTGTCGAACTCATAAGCTCCTGATTCTTAAAAATCCCCATTGCCGTACCCACCTGGTGGGAAGGGACTCGTAAATGGAACTTGAACAATGATGAAAATTGCTCGTATCGCACTTGCTTTGGGTCTGGTTGCATCAGTTAGCTCACAGGTATATGCAGCTGGATTGGTGCAAAATGATAATGAACTCCGTAACGATCTGGCATGGCTTTCCGATCGTGGGGTCATTCATCTCAGTCTTTCCACCTGGCCGCTCAGTCAGGAAGAAATCACTCGAGCGTTGAAAAAAGCAAAACCTTCATATTCCTCTGAACAAGTCGTACTGGCACGTATCAATCAGCGGCTTTCTAATCTTAAGGCGGATTTTCGCGTTAGCGGCTATACGTCGACTGACCAACCAGGCACGCCACAGGGCTTTGGCCAAAGCCAGCCGGCAGATAACTCGCTCTCTCTCGCTTTTAATAACAGCGGTGAGTGGTGGGATGTGCATCTGCAGGGCAATGTTGAAGGCGGCGAACGTATTAGCAACGGTTCACGTTTTAATGCCAATGGCGCATATGGTGCCGTCAAATTCTGGAACCAGTGGTTATCATTTGGTCAGGTGCCGCAATGGTGGGGGCCTGGTTATGAAGGCAGCCTGATCCGCGGAGATGCAGCCAGACCGATGACCGGTTTTTTAATGCAGCGCGCAGAGCAAGCTGCTCCGGAGACATGGTGGCTACGCTGGATTGGTCCGTGGCAGTATCAAATTTCCGCCAGCCAGATGAACCAGTATACGGCTGTGCCTCATGCTAAGATCCTCGGTGGTCGTCTTACTTTCACCCCTTTTCAGTCACTTGAGCTTGGCGCTTCACGTATTATGCAGTGGGGTGGGGAAGGGCGGCCAGAATCGTTTAGCAGTTTCTGGGATGGGTTTACGGGTAAAGACAATACTTCATCAAATGATCCAAATGAACCAGGCAACCAGCTTGCAGGTTTTGATTTCAAATTCAAACTTGAGCCCACTCTGGGATGGCCGATCAGTTTCTACGGCCAAATGATTGGCGAAGATGAATCAGGATTCTTACCTTCCGCGAATATGTATCTTGGCGGTATCGAAGGTCATCATGGTTGGGGTAAAGATGCGGTTAACTGGTATGTGGAAGTACATGACACACGTACTAATATGAGTCGTACAAACTACAGTTACCAGCATCATATATATAAAGATGGCTATTACCAGCAAGGCTATCCGTTAGGCGATGCCATGGGAGGTGATGGGCAGCTGTTTGCGGGTAAGGTTGAATTGGTTACTGAAGATAATCAGCGCTGGAGTACCCGCCTGGTTTACGCGAAAGTTAACCCGGAAAACCAGAGTATTAATAAAGCTTTTCAGAACTCAGATACATTAAAAGGAATACAGTTGGGCTGGAGTGGTGATGTTTATAAATCTGTTCGCTTGAACACTAATCTTTGGTACACCAATGCCGATAGTAGCGATAGCGACGATGTCGGTGCCAGCGCAGGGATAGAAATTCCATTTAATTTATAACTGAATGCTGCTAAAAGACGTATGGTGACGAACGCATGTGTAAGTACTGTACAGAGTGATTTGAGCTGCATTCGGCAATTGGGCAAATTTTGGTTTATTGATGATATGACATTATGAAGAATAAAATTGTTAAATTTTCGGCTGTGGCCTTAGTCGTTGGTTTGTTATCCGGCTGCACAATCATTCCAGGCCAGGGGTTAAATGATCTGCGCAAGAATGTGGTGGAATTACCTGATAGTGATTATGATATTGATAAACTGGTCAATGTTTATCCTATGACTCCAGGTCTTATCGATAAACTTCGCCCAGCACAGGTTATAGCGCGTTCGAACCCACAACTAGATAGTTTGCTGAAAAGTTATGAATACCATATAGGTGTAGGCGATGTACTAATGGTTACAGTATGGGATCATCCAGAATTAACGACACCTGCGGGGCAGTATCGCAGTGCGAGCGATACGGGGAACTGGGTTAACTCTGATGGTAGTATTTTCTATCCTTACATAGGTAAAGTTCAGGTTGCTGGTAAAACTTTAAGTGAAGTACGTCAAATTATCATGGGACGTCTGGCAACCTATATTGAAAGCCCGCAAGTTGATGTCAGTGTTGCAGCATTCCGTTCGCAAAAAGTATATGTGACCGGTGAAGTTGCGAAGTCCGGTCAGCAACCAATAACTAACATCCCTTTGACGGTTATGGACGCAATTAATGCGGCTGGTGGCTTGGCGCCTGATGCGGACTGGCGTAATGTTGTGCTCACGCACAATGGCAAAGACACAAAAATTTCATTGTACGCATTGATGCAGAAAGGTGATCTGTCTCAAAACCAATTGCTCTATCCCGGGGATATTTTATTTGTTCCACGTAACGATGATCTAAAAGTCTTTGTGATGGGCGAAGTTGGCAAACAAAGTACTCTGAAAATGGATCGTAGCGGTATGACGTTAGCGGAAGCATTGGGTAATGCTGAAGGTATTTCTCAATCAATGAGTGATGCGTCAGGGGTCTTCGTGATTCGCCAAGTGAAAGGGGATAAGCAGGGGAAGATAGCTAATATTTACCAACTTAATGCCAAGGATGCGTCAGCCATGGTATTGGGTACTGAATTCCAGTTACAGCCATATGATATCGTCTATGTTACTACTGCGCCATTGGTTCGCTGGAATAGAGTTATTTCCCAACTTGTGCCCACAATCACAGGGGTACATGATCTAACCGAAACTACTCGCTATATCAAAACGTGGCCATAACTAATGTTTGATTCAATACTGGTTATTTGTACTGGCAATATTTGCCGCTCACCAATCGGTGAACGCCTGCTACGAAGGGCATTGCCAGAAAAAAGAATTGATTCTGCTGGGGTTGGGGCTTTAGTCAACCATGAAGCAGATGCTTCTGCTATCCGGGTTGCAGAGAAACACGGTGTTTCTCTGGCTGGTCACAAAGGAACTCAATTTACCTCTGCACTTGGACGACAGTATGATCTGTTGTTGGTAATGGAGGTTAGTCATTTGGAACAGGTGAGCCGAATTGCTCCAGAAGTGCGGGGTAAAACGATGCTTTTTGGTCATTGGCTCAATGGTAAAGAGATTCCTGACCCTTACCGCAAAAGTGACGAAGCGTTTAATTCGGTGTACCAGCTAATTGAGCTAGCAAGCCAGTCTTGGGCTGCCAAGCTAGGTGGATAATTTTCAGGGAAATATTGCATGACTTCAGCCACAACTAATAAACCGGCAACGCCGGACTCCGATGAAATTGACTTGGGGCGCCTTCTAGGTGAATTAATCGATCATCGTAAATTAATCATTTCTGTAACCGCCGTATTCACACTATTGGCGATTCTCTATGCATTGCTAGCTACTCCAATCTACCAGTCGGACGCATTAATCCAGGTAGAACAGAAGCAGGGTAATGCAATTTTGAGCAATATTAGTCAAATGTTGCCAGATAGCCAACCGCAATCGGCGCCAGAAATTGCTCTTTTACAATCACGAATGATTCTTGGCAAGACCGTTGACGATCTGAACCTACAAGCCCAAGTGACACAAAAGTATTTTCCACTGGTTGGCCGTGGTATTGCAAGAATAATGGGTGAGAAACCAAAGACGGTCACTGTTAGCCGTCTTTACTTACCAAGTAATACTGATGATGACGAAGTGCCAAATATCATGATCACGGTGAAAGATAAACAACACTATCAGGTAGATGGAAAAGACTTCACCGCTAATGGTACTGTAGGAACACTGCTAAATGAACATGGTATATCCCTTCAGGTTAATGCAATTGATGCAGAACCAGGAGATCAGTTTATCATTCGACAATTTACAAAGCTAAAGGCTATTGCTGATCTTCAGAGAATATTCAATGTCTCCGATCAGGGTAAAGACACAGGGATGTTGACGCTAACGTTAACTGGAGATAATCCTGATTTAATTTCTCAAATTCTTGATAGCATAAGTCAGAATTACTTAGCACAAAACATTGCTCGACAAGCGGCACAAGATGCGAAGAGTCTTGATTTTCTGAATCAGCAGTTGCCAGTAGTGCGCAACGATTTGGATATTGCTGAAGACAAATTGAATGCTTACCGTAGACAAAAAGATTCAGTAGATTTGAATATGGAAGCAAAATCTGTGCTGGATCAGATAGTAAATGTTGATAATCAACTTAACGAGCTAACTTTCCGTGAAGCCGAAATCTCTCAGTTATATACGAAAGAGCACCCCACTTATAAAGCCTTGATGGAGAAAAGGAATATCTTGCAGCAGGAAAAGGGCAAGTTAAATAAGAGAGTAAGTGGTATGCCATCGACTCAGCAAGAAGTACTCCGCTTAAGTCGTGATGTTGAGTCTGGTCGCGCAGTATACATGCAATTACTTAATCGACAGCAGGAATTAAGTATTGCTAAATCAAGTGCAATCGGCAACGTTCGAATTATTGATAATGCAGTAACTGAACCAAAACCGGTTAAGCCACAAAAATTGATGATAATTGCAGTTGGGCTGGTATTGGGATTATTTATCGCGGTTGGCTTGGTATTGCTGCGTGTTTTTCTACGCCGTGGGATTGAGTCGCCTGAACAATTGGAAGAAATCGGCATTAACGTTTATGCGAGTGTTCCTATTTCCGAATGGCATTCGAAGAATAATCGTAAATCCGCTCAGTTACGTAAAAATCAGTCTGACACATTGCTTGCAGTAGAAAACCCTGCAGACTTGGCCGTAGAGGCAATTCGTAGCTTACGAACCAGCTTACACTTCGCCATGATGGAAGCAAAAAATAACATTCTAATGATTTCAGGTGCTAGTCCAAATGCCGGAAAAACCTTTATTAGTAGTAACTTGGCTGCGACAATTGCTTTAACTGGTAAGAGAGTACTATTCATAGATGCAGACTTGCGGAAAGGATACGTTCATAAGATTTTTGGCCGTAAATTAGATAAAGGGCTTTCAGATATCCTGTCTGGACAAGCACCAGTCGAAGCTGTCATTGAAAAAGTTGCTGCTGGAGAATTTGATTATATTGGCCGTGGTCAAATCCCGCCAAACCCAGCAGAGTTATTGATGCATCCTCGTTTTGAAGGGTTATTGAAATGGGCGGAGCAACAATATGATCTAGTCATCATCGATACACCTCCAATTCTTGCGGTTACAGATGCTGCGATAATTGGGAGATATGTGGGGACTTGTTTACTTGTTGCTAGGTTTGAGGCGAATACCACTAAAGAAATTGAAGTTAGTATGCGGCGTTTTGAACAGAGCGGTGTTCAAATAAAAGGTTGTATTCTCAATGGGGTCATGAAAAAAGCTAGTAGTTATTATGGGTATGGATATAGTCACTACGGCTATTCCTATTCCGATAAGAAAAATGACTAACTTTTATTGGACTCTGTAATATACAGAGTCCTTTAATATCTCTCAAAGTAACCTGCCTTTTTATTGACCCGAGCCGTAGATGAGGGAATTATGTCTTATTTTTCAAGAAATTTAGGTTGTAGCGTCGCATTGGCGCTGGCTGATTTTGCCAGCTTTACGTTATCACTATATTTAGCATTAGGGGTATTATCAATCACCCTTGAAGATTATAACTTGAGGGTTCCCGAAGACCAGATTGAAGGATGGATCGGCCTACATTGGTTGTTAGGTGTATGCTGTGTGCTTTGGTATGGAGTACGACTTCGTCACTATTTTTATCGTAAAACTTTTTGGTTTGAATTAAAAGAAATTTTACGAACATTAATAATTTTTGCCGTCATTGAAATAGCGGTAATTGCATTTGCAAAATGGTATTTTTCACGTTATGTATGGCTAGTTACTTGGATTTTTGCCGCAGCTCTTTGCCCTTTGGCTCGAATGTCAGTTAAATATGTACTTAACGCATGCGGATTGTGGATGCGGGATACATGGATTATTGGTGATGAAAAAAATGCACAGGATGCATATAAAGCAATCAAGAGCGAAAATAATTTAGGGCTAAAGATTGTTGGGTTTATTTCTAGTAGAGAAGAAGCTATCAATGCTATTGATGGTATCCCAGTAATTAAACCTGACGATATGTGGCTTGCAACTATTGATAAACGAACTCAATTCATCGTCGCTGTCGAAGCTCATGAAGGTGAAATGCGTAATAACTGGTTGCGTCAATTTATGATTCGTGGTTTTCGATATGTCTCTGTAATTCCAACTTTACGTGGGATGCCATTAGACAGCACGGATATGTCATTTATATTTAGCCATGAAGTTATGATCTTTCGAGTACAGCAAAATTTGGCCAAATGGTCTTCTCGTATTGTTAAACGATCATTTGATATTGTCGGTTCCTTAGGTATTATTATTTTACTTTCTCCTTTACTTATTTATATCAGTAAAAAGGTTCGACAGGATGGCGGTGCAGCTATTTACGGACATGTACGAGTTGGTAAAGATGGAAAACCATTTAAATGTCTCAAGTTTCGCTCTATGGTTGTAAACTCGAAGGAGGTATTAGAGAATTTGCTGGAAACTGACCCGGTTGCAAAATTAGAATGGGATGCAACATTTAAATTAAAAAACGACCCACGCATAACCAAGATTGGACATTTCCTGCGTAGAACAAGTCTGGATGAACTTCCACAATTATTTAATGTACTCAAAGGTGAAATGAGTCTGGTGGGGCCAAGACCAATCATTACTGCAGAGCTGGAAAGATATAATGATGAGGTAGATTACTATTTGCTGAGTAAACCAGGAATGACTGGACTTTGGCAGGTAAGTGGACGCAGTGATGTTGACTATGATACTCGTGTTTATCTTGATGCATGGTATGTAAAGAATTGGTCGATGTGGAACGATATAGCTATATTATTTAAAACTATTGGTGTTGTTCTCAAAAAAGATGGTGCATATTAAACTACTAAAAGGATTAAAATGAGAATTTTAATATTAAGCCATACTCGCAGAATTTCCAATTTCAAAATTGGAAGCCACCACTATGCGAATGGACTAAGTAATGATTGTGAAGTTGAGTATCTTGGCTTCCCATATACACTGCTTCATAAATTATCAGGAAAGTCGACAGATGGTGTTGAACAACTAAAAAAAAATGTATTAGATTTCAAATCGTTTTTTCTATTCCCGATAACGCTTAAAAATAATAAATTCATAATCGCAATTAATAGATTTTTTTTAAAGTTGAGTTTGCATAATAATGAAAAAAAGTATGACGTGATTATATGTGATTCACCATACTTCTCACCGTACGTTAATGTCATTCCACATAGCAGTCTGATTTATCGTCCAACAGATATTTATGAGTTGATGGATGGTGATAAGATTAATTATTATGAAAAAGATATTCTTACAAAGTGTGATGGGGTTATTGCAACATCAGAAGTAGTGATGCACTATTTAAAGACTAACTATGAAATGTTGATAAAAGATAAAAAAATATTGGAAGTTCTGAGCAACGGATATGACGATAGCATATTTAATAATGAAAATACTCCCGATAACAGACGGGATGCTATCTATATTGGAGCCCTAGATAAGCGCTTTGATTTTGATGCTCTCAATTATTTAGCAAATGAGTACCCTGACGATAAGTTTGATATCTATGGGCCGATAGCGCAAGAGTATCAACAACAAGTTCAGTTAATATCTAAAAATCGAAGCAATGTTACTTTTTTCGGGGCAGTTGATTATCAGCATACACCTTCATTGTTGAAAAAACATTGTATCGGTTTATTACTCCTTAAAAATAATGATCTGAATAGGGGAAGAAGTCCAATGAAGCTATGGGAGTACATATCATGTGGCTTGGTTGTTGTATATGGTGCAGTCGATGTTGAAGAAAAATATAAAAAATCAGGGCCACTGTTTAAGTATAATGATAATGAGGATCTTATTCAAAAATACAATCTTGCAAAAGAAAGTAATGGGACCAACTATCAAATTGACCTACAGGAACATAGTTGGTCATATAAAGTGAATAAATTGAAAATGTTATTATCCACTGAATAAATAGAATAAATTTAACATTATGATAACATATAAAACGGGCTATGAAAACTTTAATAGTTTTACGCATCTTATTTGTCCTGCAATATTATTATTATTTCTGGCTGTAGGTGTCTGCATAAGTCCTCATATAGCTTTTTGGATGGCAATTGCTTTATTAGCGACTAAATTTTCGGATGTTAAGCTTTTTCGGAATTTACTTTCTATCATTGCTATTTTAATGATTATATTTACAGTAACTTCCAGAGAGATTGGAATCTCAGCAAGTGATGACTTGACAGGTATATATATGACTATAGTCGCATCACAAAAAGAAGGGTACGGTATTTTTGGTACTTGGATGGGTGTTGAGATTGGCTATGGTGCATATATGCACTTTCTCCTACAGTTCATTCCTGATTTAAAACCGAGAATAGTTTTGCTATTCTCCGTAATATTATCAACATCTTTGTATCTCATTTGGATATTGCACTTTTTACTACCTAAAATTCCTTCAAAGCACAAGGGGTTAATACTGGCAATATCATTGTCATTTTTGCAAGTGGGGTTTCTATCACAGTTTTTAAGGCAAGAAATAGCAACACCCTTAATGTTGATGGCCATTTTTTTGTGGGAGGATAATAGCAAGAAGAAAGCCATATTTCTTTTAGTGTTATCGATAACCTTCCACACTAGTTCACTTTTTATTTTTGTTTTCTATTTAATGTTCTCTAGGGGGCGAACGCTATACATCTTAATTGGTGCTATGACTTTTATGATAATGGTATCAATTTTGACATTTAAACCTTCAATATTAATATCTTTATTTGATGCACTACATTTATCTTTTTTTGGTAGTAAATTGGTCTATTATGAAACTGCTGCGAAAAATTCAATTGTAGACGCGGTAAAGAATGGTAAGTTTTTTTATATAATACTTTTGCTCGTACTGGTTAGGTGGAATTTAATTAAAAGTAATAGTCAAGTTATTAGTGATAATGATTGGCTGTTTAAAATGGCTAAGTTTTGTTTTTGGGGTAGTGTGTATACAATTCCACTATTGCTATTACCAAATGCGAGTAGATTCTTTCTAGTTATACCCGGTTTTCTTTTCCCATTGTGCATATATGGGGCATTCAAGAAACAAATCGGATATGTTCATCTTTTGTTGATATTCTTTATTTTATTTAGCTTGCTTGTTCCTGGGCGTTTGAATGGTGGGATTGCTGAGGATTTTAATATTTGGATGTATTACCCTTGGTACAGTGATCAACTTTTCTATTACTTGAGTTGGATTAATAATTATGCGACGTAAAACTATATTTTTGTGGTGTTTATTAAGTTTTATATGTGCTGTTAATTCATCAAAAGCTTTTGCATATAGTGAAAAAAAAGGCCTTGGCGTTATACCGGGAAATAGTTTGAATAAGGGATACACAACAGGCTTTAAAAAACTTAATGTGCAGTGGTACTATAATTGGGGGATCTATCCAGAGCGGGGTATGCCTCATGGGATATTATATGTGCCAATGCTTGGTAATAAGAAAACACTGAAAAATATCAATGCGGTAACCTCATATCCTTATGTATTACTTTTTAATGAGCCTGATGTGTCGGGAGCGCTGACTAAATCTATCAGCCCGGAGGAGGCGGCTAGCTTATTCAAAAATGTAATGAATAAGTTGCAGAATATTAAGGTTATTAGTCCAGCTCCGCAAAATCCATGGAATAACTGGCTTACAAATTTTAATTCAATGTCTTTCAATTCTAAACCAATGAATGCTGTTGCTATGCATTGGTACGGCTTGCCTGATATAAATAAATTCAAAAGAGATGTTTTATATATCCATAATAAGTATAAAAGTAATTTATGGATTACTGAATTTGGTATTCGTATTCCATGTTCAGATAACTCTCTTGAGAATCAAAGGAAGGTGTCTGATTTTCTCCGGAACGCCCTGGAGTTCCTTAATAGCCAACAGTATGTTGAAAAATATAGTTGGTTTTCTCCCAAGAATAATACATCAGAGAGTTGCGATTTGAGATATGATGTTTTGATAAATTCTGACGGTACGCTAACAGATTTAGGTTTGCTATATTCCAAGTATTAAGTTTGACGTGAGAGGATATTTTGAATAATATTTTTTATTTGGTATCGAGACTACCAATTGGTTACTCTGGAAGAGAGTATATTCTTAAGCAAAATATAAAGATCATGCTTAATAATGGTTTTAAAGTGAAATTGGCATACTATGATGATGGCAAAATCAAAGAAAGTGAAATAAAAAGAGATTCATTATTAAGCAATGTTGAGTTATTTCCGTTAAAGAAAGTAGATACAAAAACTTTTCTCTTTAATTTGCTGTCAAGAAGACAACTTTCCATACATGAATGTCTTTTTTATTCTGAAAAGCAAAGCAAAGCTATAGAGAAAGAATTAGCGTCTGGGAACTTCGATCTCGTCTTGGTCGATATGGTGAGAATGGCACATTTAGTGGAAAATATTAATTTCCCAGTGAAGTTGTTAGAGTATGATGACTTACTAAGTACTAGATATAAACGAATGAGGGATATCCATAGCGATAACTTTAATCTCCTTGGTACTTATGCTAGTAAATATCCCGTCGTGTTTTCTAAAGTCGCAATTTTGCTTAAGGATTTTTTATTAAAATATGAAGAAAGAAAGATTTTTGAAAGGGAGAATTTTCTTTCTACAAAGTTTCATCGATTTTCCTTTACTTCTAAACTTGAAGCTAATGATTTTAAGAGTAGAATTAGATACCCTGGTAAGATTTATGACAATCCGCCTTGTCTACCAAATGGTTTGACTCATAGAGCGTTAGATAGAAAGTTGGACGATTTAATATTTGTTGGGAATTTAAAATCTAACCATAATTTGTCTTGTCTAAAAAACATTGTAAGAATTTTTTCAGATGATAGAGTTAAGAACATAAGTATTAACGTTTATGGTGACTATGACCAGCGGGCAATGGTTATATGTAATGGTATCGGCAATGTCAAATTATGCGGGAGGGTAGAGGATTTACATGAGAAGTTATTTCAGGCTAAATGTCTTATATCGCCTTTTTCCTTTGGCACAGGAATAAAAATTAAAATAATCGAGGCTATGCAGTGTAGAACTCTTGTAATGACAAATAGTATTGGGGCTGAAGGTATTCCTATCACAGAGAATATTCATTATCTTCTCTGTGAAAGCGATGAAGATTATGTTCAGAGTATTTTGAAAATAAGCCAAATTGATTCTGATGACCCTTTGATTAGAAACATAAGTTCAGCTGCTTATGAAGTAATTGATAAAATTTATTCTGAGGATATTGTAAGCGATAATTTTCTTGAGTTTTTGCGGGGGAACAATGCGTAATAAAAAAAATCTTTGGGTGTTGGGGCCCCGCGACAAAAAATTATCAGGCATTGGTCTTTACAGCACTAACTTAATTAAAGGGCTATCAAGCAAAGGATATATTGATGATGTTTTATATATCCCTTTTAAATCCCGCTCCGTCATGAGGTATTTATATCAGTTTATATACTTACCTATTTATTTAATGTTGTTCTCGTATAAATATAGACATGTGATTCTATATGAAGAAGCCTACTCTTTTTTGATTCCATTTTGTGATTTGTTCAAAAAAAGAGCCGTGCTAATATTTCATCATGTACCTGAAGAAAATTCAGCCGATTCGCTCATAGAAAAGTTGAAGTATTTCTATATGAAGATAGTTATGCTGTTCACTACTTTCTCCAGAACTATTGTTTTCCCAAGTGAATTCAGCAGGCAAGCATACCTAACAACTTTTCAATCATCAGGAAAGGCAAAGGGAAAAGTTCGTGTAGTTATTCCAAACTCCTTCGATTTTTCAAATGTAATTGATTCTGGAATGCCGGGAAATAATGCTGCAACTAAAGAGCATATCATTTCATTTTTGTATGTGGGTAGTGAAGAAGCTCGTAAGAATCTTAATGTAGCTGTTAGTGCTCTAGCTGAGTTAGGTCGCGATAATAATATAAGATTTACTAAAATAGGTAAGCCTATTGTTGAAGAGAATCGAGAGGAATTATTGGCAATACTTTCCGATTCCGCATTGGAATATAAAATCATTGATTTTGCTGATAACCAGAACCTTGAGTTTTATCTTTCATCATGTGATTTTTTTATCATGCCGTCGCTGCATGAAGGATTTGGAAGAACGCCTATAGAGGCTCAGTATCATGGTAAACTAGTTATAGCATCAGATATCCCTGTTTTGAGAGAAACTATGGGTGATAGTGCAATTTATGTTCCGCAACCGCATCTTATAGAATCATGGGTCAAGATAATGAAGCAGGTTATTCTACTTGATGATGCAAAATTATATGATTACAGGATGAAAGCGAGAATAAATGCTCGTCGTTATTCAGTGGAAAATATAACAAATAAGTTTATTGATGCGGTGATTGAACGATAAGTTTCCCCTGGGTACAATTTTTTCAAGAAGCATTTATAAACTTAATACGGCATACTTCATTTAAGTAATAAATCGAGCTTAAATTTAAGGTTTAGAATGTTAAGGTCTATAAAGATTAGCTTTGGCAATTTGCTATTGCTTAAACGTATATGATGATGTTTTTTAAATACTAACCTGCAAGTTTCGATTTGTAATACATAGTTGATTTCGTACCCAAAGAGGTGGGGATGAATTTTGAAAATATGAAATTATACTCAATCTAATTTGCCATTGCGCATAGAGCTCAATACTTTTTAAGGAATATTAACATGTTACTTCCTGTAATTATGGCCGGTGGAACAGGTAGTCGTCTTTGGCCAATGTCTCGTGAACTATACCCAAAACAGTTTCTGCGTTTGTATGGACAGAAATCAATGCTGCAGGAAACTATAACTCGTTTATCTGGGCTGGACATTCATGAACCAATGGTCATTTGCAATGATGAACATCGCTTTTTGGTTGCTGAGCAATTGCGTCAGCTGAATAAGTTATCAAGTAATATTATTCTTGAGCCCGTGGGACGTAACACTGCTCCTGCTATTGCATTAGCTGCGCTACAGGCGACCAGACACGGTGAAGATCCATTAATGCTGGTATTAGCAGCAGACCATGTCATTAATAATGCACCTTTGTTCCATGATGCTATCAATGTGGCGGAGAAATACGCAGAAGAAGGACACCTGGTTACCTTCGGTATTGTTCCGAATATGGCCGAGACTGGTTATGGTTATATTCAGCGAGGTAATGCACTTACGGATAGCGAACATACACCTTATCAGGTAGCTCGCTTCGTTGAGAAACCCGATCAGGAACGCGCTGAAGCCTATTTAGCCTCAGGTGAGTACTACTGGAATAGTGGTATGTTTATGTTCCGCGCAAAAAAATATTTATCAGAATTAGAGAAGTTCCGACCTGATATTCTTGCGGCTTGCACATCCGCGGTCAACGCTGCTGATATAAGTAATGATTTCATCAGTGTACCGTATGATAAATTTTGCGAATGTCCTGATGAATCAGTTGACTATGCAGTGATGGAAAAGACTGCCGATGCGGTAGTTATAGGTTTAGATGCTGAATGGAACGATGTAGGTTCCTGGTCGGCTTTATGGGATGTCAGTCTTAAAGATGCACAGGGGAATGTGCTTAATGGCGATACATGGATTCATGATAGTGAAAATTGTTACATAAATAGTGATGAACGATTGGTTGCAGCAATCGGTGTAGACAATTTGGTGATAGTCAGTACTAAAGATGCTGTGTTAGTTATGGACAAAGATCGCTCTCAGGACGTGAAGAAGGCGGTGGAATATCTCAAGCAGAACCAGCGTAGCGAATACAAACGGCATCGAGAAATATATCGACCATGGGGGAGAAGTGATGTAGTTGTACAGACTCCTCGTTTTAACGTGAACCGTATTACCGTCAAACCTGGCGGAGCTTTATCTATGCAGATGCATCATCATCGAGCAGAGCATTGGGTTATTCTAACCGGTACGGGCCAAGTGACCGTAAATGGGAAACGGTTTCTCCTGACAGAAAATCAGTCAACATTTATACCTATTGGAGCAGAGCACTGTTTGGAAAACCCTGGTCGTATTCCACTGGAAGTGCTCGAAATTCAGTCGGGTTCTTATCTTGGTGAGGATGATATTATCCGGATTAAAGATCAGTATGGTCGTTGCTAATTTTTAGGGACAAATGGAAAAATGAAACAGTTAACATGCTTTAAGGCCTATGATATTCGTGGGGAGTTGGGCGAAGAACTCAATGAAGATATCGCATATCGGATTGGCCGCGCTTATGGCGAGTTACTCAAGCCAAAGCAGGTTGTAGTTGGTGGTGACGTACGCTTAACCAGTGAAGCTCTAAAATTAGCTTTAGCCCATGGCTTAATGGATGCTGGTACTGATGTGCTTGATATTGGCGTAAGCGGGACTGAGGAGATTTATTTTGCTACTTTTCATCTTGGTGTCGATGGGGGCATTGAGGTTACAGCCAGCCATAATCCAATGAATTATAATGGGATGAAGTTGGTACGTGAAGATGCGAAGCCAATCAGTGGTGATACGGGACTGCGTGATATTCAGCGTCTTGCAGAAGAGAATCGGTTTGGGCCTGTAGATAAGGATTGTCGCGGTACCTTGCGTCATATTTCTATCTTAAAAGAATATGTTGATCACTTGATGGGCTACATAAACTTGGCTAATTTTACCCGTCCTCTTAAATTGATTGTTAATTCTGGTAATGGTGCTGCGGGTCACGTTATTGATGAAATTGAAAAACGCTTCTTATCAGCTGGTTCCCCTGTGACTTTTGTGAAGGTACATCATCAAGCGGATGGTAATTTCCCGAATGGTATTCCCAACCCCTTGCTCCCCGAATGCCGTAAAGATACAGCTGACGCGGTTCGTGATCATCGAGCAGATATGGGTATCGCTTTTGACGGTGATTTTGATCGTTGCTTTCTTTTCGATAACGAGGCGGAATTTATTGAGGGGTATTACATTGTTGGCCTGCTAGCAGAAGCATTTCTACAGAAACAACCTGGCGCAAAAATTATCCATGATCCCCGCTTGACATGGAATACGGTCGATATAGTGAATCGCTGTGGTGGAATACCAGTAATGTCTAAGACGGGGCATGCATTTATTAAGGAGAGAATGCGTCAGGAGGATGCAATTTATGGGGGGGAAATGAGTGCACATCATTACTTCCGTGATTTTTCGTATTGCGACAGTGGTATGATCCCGTGGTTATTGGTGGCGGAGTTATTATGCCTGAAAAAAAGCTCCCTGAAGTCGCTAGTTTCCGATCGACAAGCAGCTTTTCCTGCTTCCGGAGAAATTAACCGTAAATTGATCAATGCTGCGGATTCTATTTCACGTATTCGAGCTCGATATGAGCCAGGAGCGGTGGAAGTAAATACTATAGATGGCATAAGTATCCAATACCCTGAATGGCGATTTAACTTGCGTACATCTAATACAGAACCAGTCGTTCGTCTGAACGTGGAGTCGAAAGCGGATAAAGTACTTATGGAAAACAAAACCAAAGAAATACTTAGTTACCTTGAGTAATTTCTAGTTAAATTCAGTAAAAAAAACTCAGCAAGATACTTTTGTCAAAGTACTTGCTGGTCATTAACTTAAAAATTAACATAAAGACGAAAACTATATGAAAAACAAGAATATATATGTAACACAACCTTATCTTCCAGAACTGAATGAATTTATTCCGTATTTGGAGAATATTTGGGAGAATAAAGTTCTGACGAATGGTGGCCCTATGCACCAAGATCTAGAAAAAGAGCTTTGTCATCATTTGGGAGTAAATGAAATTGCCTTGTTTAATAATGGAACTATCGCGCTTCTTACCGCTCTGCAGGCGCTTAGGATTACGGGGGAAGTAATAACTACACCATATTCATTTGTCGCAACTGCACATTCTTTATTATGGCATGGAATTAAACCTATCTTTGTAGATATAGATCCGGTTACATTAAACATTGATCCGGAAAAAATTGAAGCTGCAATAACACCTCAAACAACAGCAATCATGCCGGTGCATTGTTATGGTAATCCTTGTGATGTAGAGCGTATTCAGGAAATCGCCGACAACTATAATTTAAAGGTTATTTATGATGCAGCTCATGCATTTGGTGTGACTGATAAGGGGGGGAGTATACTTAGACATGGCGATTTAAGTGCCATCAGTTTTCATGCTACAAAAGTTTTTAATACTTTTGAAGGTGGTGCTATTATTTGTCCAGATCAGAAAACAAAGACAAGAATTAATAACCTCAAAAACTTCGGAATTGTCGATGAGACAACTGTTGTAGCTCCCGGCATCAATGGTAAGATGAGCGAAATTAATGCAGCATTTGGTTTGCTACAACTTAAATATGTTGATGATACCATCTTACGTCGCAAAGAAATTGATGAAAGATATCGCGAGGCTTTCTCTGAATTAAAAGGAATTACTGTAGTACCTCAATCAGGACAAGTGAATGCTAACTATGCATACTTCCCTATTTTAGTAGAGGATGATTTCCGCATGAATAGAGAGGAACTCTATGATTTTTTGAAGGAAAATAACGTGTATTCCCGCCGTTATTTCTATCCTTTGATTAGCGATTTTTCAATGTATAAAGGAATGAAGTCAGCATCTAAGGAAAATCTTCCTGTTGCCAATGAAATAGCACGTAAGGTTCTTTGTCTGCCAATATATCCTACATTGACAAAAGAAGATCAAGAGCGAGTAATTTCACTGGTATGGGGGGCGTAATGGCATATTATACAAATGCTGAATTGGCCGGCTTAGGATTTTGTGAAATTGGCAATAATGTTAAAATTTCCAAAAAAGCATCTTTATATAATTGCAAGAAAATTTCGATAGGTAATAATGTGAGGATCGACGACTTTTGCGTTCTATCAGCAGGAGAAGGCGGCATTCTTATTGGAAACAATATTCATTTAGCGATTAATAGTTCAATTATTGGTGCAGGGAAGGTTACCCTTTCTGATTTTGCTAATGTATCATCTAGAGTTGCGATTTATAGCAGCAATGATGATTATAGTGGCGAGTTTATGACTAATCCAACAGTTAGTGAAGAGTATACTCGTGTATTGCATGCAGATGTTTTCATAGGGAAACATGTCATAATTGGTTGCGGTAGTGTCGTGCTACCTGGCGTAAATATTGAGGACGGTGTTGCTATAGGAGCGCTAAGTTTAGTTAATACTGATTGCCAGGCTTTTCTCATATATGGAGGGACGCCGGCACGTCCTCTAAAAGAGCGAAAAAAAGATTTATTGCATCTTGAAGAGATGCTAAAAAAAGCAAAAATTTAATGATGGAAAAGATAAATATATTACATCTTTGTACAGATGAGAAGTTTATAGACCGAGCGGTTAATATTTTCGAAATAGCCTTCCCTGAACAGAATTCACTTTGTGTATACAATAAAGGGAAACCTATAGTACATATTAAAAGACCAGTTGATATCTGTGTCGGAGCCAAAGAGTCACTTTTAGGAGTCAATTTTTCAGATATTGGTCACTTTGATATAGTAGTTGTTCATGCATTGGCCAAAATTTGGTATAGAACAATCGAGAGATTAGATAAAAATATCCCCATTGTATGGTTGGGATGGGGATATGATTATTATGATTTAATTGGTGGCGATGAAAAATGGTTGCTTCAAGATACCTATTCTTTTTATAAAGAGGAGTCCCAAAAAAGAAACTTAACACAAATCCTCAAGGATGCAATTCTCTACCCGAGATGGAGACAGTCTCGGGTTATTGAAAAAATACAGTATTTCTCGCCTGTATTACAAGATGAATATCAGACTTTAAGAAATTGTCGCGCGTGGAAATCTTTTCCTGAACAAGTCGACTGGAATTATAGCCCTGCTGAAAAAGATTTGTCTTACTATGTTTCTAGCTCCGATGATGTCGGTGCTATTGGTAATAATGTATTAGTAGGGAATAGTGCAACTAATACGAATAACCACCTGGAGATTTTTCGTACGCTAAGGAATATAAACTTACAGGGAAGGAAGTTTATCATCCCACTTAACTATGGTGATAAAATATATGGAGAAAAAATTGGTAGAATGGCAAATGAATTGCTTGGTGAGCATGCTGATGTTCTACTCAAATTCATGCCTATTGATGATTACATGAATAAAATTAGTTCATGTGGATTTGTTATTATGAATCACGTGAGACAGCAGGGGGTTGGTAATATAATAAGCATGCTTTATATGGGAGCGAAGGTGTTTATTCGTGAAGAAAACCCAACTTTTATATATCTTAAAAGAAACGGAGTGACAGTTTTTTCAGTTCAGGAGCTTGAAAATAATCCCCAGCTTTTGTTTTCTCCTTTATCTCAATTAGAAGTTGTGAATAATAGGACTATAGTTGAGAGCTTGTGGTCAAATTCCACATTATTGAAAAAAACAAAAAAAATTATATATACTC
>ERZ1035001.386-NODE-386-length-24470-cov-11.749457_pt1 | contig 24470 bp, 24 predicted proteins | sample MGYA00520685_ERZ1035001 | MGnify/ENA primary metagenome ERZ1035001 (study PRJEB33766, sample SAMN09781749) | gut metagenome | biome: gut microbiome | host: Homo sapiens | place: Madagascar | study: EMG produced TPA metagenomics assembly of the PRJNA485056 data... | reverse complement strand
GTTTTCGCATCCGCGACTCATTAAACAAAACTTCTCTTTATTATTTCTATCTACTTTTGGATTTTTTACATAACCAATAAGTTTTTCTTCAAATTCCTTTCCATCTTTATCTACAGGTACAGATGAAGTTGATATACCTATGTCCACTATATCATTATGCTCATCTGAATATATATCTATGATTTTTAATATATATACAAGCTTGGTATAATTGTCACATGTAGATTTTATGTAATTATTTATCATCCACATTGGCATCTCTACCGTTTTTGTCCCCCTGATTCTCACTTCTCTCAAGGCTCTCACTTCGTGTTCTATTCCCAAATAAAAACTTCTTCTGCCTTCGTATTCCTCATAATATTTATTCATTTCTTTTCTCCCGTCCCAATCCTTTACATAAGAGTAATATGATTTATTTAAAAATCAAAATCACTTAATTCATTCTAAATTTTCAACATTCTCACGTCAATAAAATGGCTCAAAAACATCTAAAAAAACATTAGAGTGTATATCATACGACCTCTAAATTTTTTACTCATTGACCCGCTGCAGTTTCACGATCGTTTCACAATGGCTTGTTCTCGGAAATTGATCGACACAAGAAACCTTATCCACGCGGTACCCGCGGCGAATGATCGTCTCCAGGTCGCGCGCCAGCGAGGTCGGCTTGCAACTGATATAAACGATCTCGTCCACGCCAAATGCAAGGATTTTCTCCAGTGCTTTCGGATGAATCCCGTCCCGTGGCGGATCGACAATGATCAGATCCGGTTTCTCATCCACAAGGTCGATTGCCTTTAACACATCACCTGCGATGAATTCGCAGTTAGAAAGTCCATTTGCCTTTGCATTTTCCTTCGCTGCCTCGACCGCTTCCTCCACGATTTCGATTCCGATCACTTTCTTCGAAACCGCTGCCATCATCTGTGCGATCGTACCGGTTCCGCTATACAGATCGAACACGGTCTTGTCGCCGTCGAGCTTCACGCTGCCCCGCATGATATAATCGCGCGCCTTTTCATACAGCACCTCGCAGCCACCTGTGTTTGTCTGGAAGAATGAAAACGGCGAGATCTTGAATTTCAGTCCAAGTATTTCCTCTTCGATGTAATCCTGACCATATAGAAGCTCCATCCGATCGCTCTGCACGACATCGCCCAAAGCGTCATTTTCCGTGTATAGAATACCTGCAATACTTCCCGCAAATGCATCGGACTTCTCTAATTCCAACAGCATTTCCACGAACTCCTGAAGCAACTGTTTTACGTCAAATCCATATGTGTCCCAATGTGTCGATGTTACCAGATTAATCAGGAACTGCCCATTTGCCCGCGACTGGCGCACAACCAGATTCCGCAGGATTCCCTCGTGGCGCATCCGATGAAAGAATGGCACATTTCGCCCTGAGAAAAATGCAAGTGTCGCCGTGAGTATGCGGCTCCAGTCTGCGCCAATGATCTCACATCCATCGACTGTCAGGATATCATAGAAGCTTCCCTTCTGATGTAATCCAAGTGCTAATGGGCCATCCTTGTAGGCATCGCCAAACGTGAATTCCATTTTGTTCCGGTACGCAGTCTGGCTCGGCGAACCTAGGATTCCTTCCCATTCATAATCCTTCGAATTAGAATCCTCCGCCAGAAGCACGCGGTCAAGTAATGCTTTTACCATGTCCGCTTTCAGCTTCAGCTGATTGTCATACGACATCGTCTGGTAGGCGCATCCACCACACGTACCAAAATAAGGGCAGGTCGGCTCTACATCCTCCAGCGGACTCCGCTCTAAGACTTCCAGCACCTTTCCCTCTGCCATACCGCTTTTCTTCTTTGTTACCATATATTTCACTTTCTGTCCCGGCAGGGCACCCTTGATCGTCACCTTGCGCTCGTCCACCTGAAAGCTTCCTTTGTTCGGGAAATCATAACGCTCGATGATTCCCTCGCATACATCACCTTTTTTCACTCGACTGTCTCCTCATTTTCGTTTATTCTCATATGATTGCGGGAAATTTTTCTGTACCGAGTTGCAAATACTACACATTATACGCAGACACGCTCTCGCTCGGTTCAGCACGCAGTGGTACTAAATTCACGGCAACAAGCTGCCGTTCATTAAGTACCAGCGTGCTTCAACGGTCTGCTTTACAATGTGTAGTATTCGCAACTCTCTACATACATTTTCTCATTCCCACAACCACTATTCGACATACCTTAATTCGTATGTCACTTCATCTTCATCTTCATCTTCAATTTCCATCACCATATATGTGTAACGGTGATCTGCCTGCCGCGGCTTTGAAATGCTGCCCGGATTCAGGATTGTCACATCATCCGGATCCTCCTCCAGATATGGCACATGCGTGTGTCCATACATCGCGATATCGCAATCATTTTCCAATGCCGCAAACCGCAGCAGATCCAGCCGCATGTCCACCTGATACAGATGCCCGTGCGTTGCGAAGATACGATGTCCGCCAGCTTCGATCACATTTGCATTCAGAAGCTTCGCATCATAATCGGTATTTCCACGCACGATGTAGCATGGCACACCAGCCAGCGACTCAAGCTCCCGTGCATCCCCGACATCGCCCAGATGAATCAACATCTGGAATTCGCCGATTTCTTCCCGCACCTGCGCGATTGCAAGCTCCACGTTCTCATTTCGCCCATGCGAATCACTCATTATCAAAATCCGCAGCATAATTTCCTCCTTCGAGCCCTAACTACAGTACCTCGCGAATCTTTTCCAAGGCACGTCCACGATGGCTGATCTTGTTCTTATCTTCCGGTGCCAGCTCCGCGGTCGTCTTTCCATACTCCGGCAGGAAGAAGATCGGGTCATAACCGAATCCATTTTCTCCGGCAGGCTGATGTGCGATCATTCCTTCGATCACGCCGCGACGTGTTGTCACCGTACCATCCGGAAATGCTGCTGCAATCGCACATACGAACCGTGCCGTCCGCTCTTCTTCTTTTGCATCTGCAAGCGCGTCAATAATCATCTGATTCTTAATACTGTATGGTGTATCCTCGCCCTGCCATCTTGCCGAGTAAATACCCGGTGCGCCATCCATGTAATCAACTTCCAGGCCACTATCGTCAGCGAGAACTACACAGCCCTCAGCCTCCTTTGTCTTGCTGATAGCTGTCGCTTTGATGATCGCATTCTCCTCAAATGTCTTGCCATCCTCCACAATGTCTATATCTATGCCTGCTTCCTTCATAGACACAATCTCGTACCCACAATCCGCCAGAATCATGCGCACCTCTACCATCTTATTCGCATTGCCGGTTGCAAAAATAATCTTCTTCATCTGCCTGTATCTCCTTTTTCTTATTTTTCTTCTATTATTTATCTCTGATTGGAGCTAATCGTCATTTCCTGCTCGCTTTGCTCCAACTTCATTTTTCCAACTACTTTCCTGTTTGGAGCAAACATCCTTATCCTGCTCGCTTTACTCCTACTTCATTTCACCAAGCACACCTTGAAGGTCACGAACACCAAAGCCTGCAGCCAGCATTCATGCAAACCGCAAAAATATGTAGATGCATGTATCTTCCAATCTGTACATGAACTATATGATATGTTTGGAACTTAGAAGTCGTTAGTGTTCTGTACTTCATCAGCAATGCCTGAACACGATGTTCAGGCAAGCTGCCACTGAGCCACGGATGGCGAATTGGCAGCGATTGCGTGTGTCTTCGATAACGCAAATCAGAACACTTACTACTTCTTAGTTTCAATACATTATATAGGAATGTACCGACTGGAAGATACTTGCATCAAACACTATAGCGGCGGTTTGCATAATCACTGCACCCTCTTGTTCGTAAACGCCTTCAAGCACACATTGCATTTCTCACTCGTCTCCGCCCGGTGCCACATCTCTCCATACAAACTGATGTAGCCCTCGCCGTCACTGATATCAAAGCTTGCCGTCCGCTCATCCGCATTGTACTCAATCGCGATCGGATGCACTGCGCCCGGCGTCTTGATCTTCACCACAACCGCATAACGTTCATTGTCATCGAGTTCGATTTCCTCCGGGAAATCCACCGTGTAATACCCGGCATACTGCATGCTGCCGGACGTCACAAGCTCCCGGTTCTTAAACGAGTCCACACCATCAAAATGCCGCACAACATACACTTCAAACTCCGTATCCTTATCCGTCGCATAGAAAGAAACGGCTGCCAGATTCTCATTTTTTCCTGCCTCGTAGACATTGGAAAAATACGCATCCTCCTTGGAGAAACCAAGCTGTCCAACCCAGCCAAGCTTATCCGTCTGGTAGATCTTATCATAATTATCCTTATCTCCAATCCGCGTGTAAACAACCGATTTCCGGCAGATCTTCGTATCATAATAGGATACATAGAAATATCCATCATCGCCGAATTCCTCGCCCCAGCTGTTCTTGCAGATAAAGGCACCGTCGCCCTCCGGCTGGATCGTGAAATTCTCCTTCGGGAAATTATCATCCCAGCCAACGACAACAACATCATGGTTCGGCGTCTCATCACCATCATAATAATACGCCGCATACTCACTCGAATAATACATGGAATAACTGTCCACATATTCCAGCGCCGAATAAATCGATGTCTCGATCGCGCCATACCGGAAAATCGCACTCTTGATCGTCTCGTCCTCACGCCCATTGATGATCAGAGCCTCCTCCAGATGCTTCTCCGCGGTAAGATTCGGATCACTCATGCCATCGCCATATGGATCATCCTTCTCCAGCACCGGTCCCTGCCAAGCCGCCAGATACGCGATACTCATCGTATGCTCGCCGCCACTGTTCACATCCAGTGCATAACTGTTACACATCGACATGTGATCGACTGAGAAAATATCCTCCTCCATCGGAAGCAGCGTTGTCTCCAGCGCGCCAAGCGATGCAAATGCCCAGCATGTACCGTACCGTCCCTGATCACGCACCGGTGACACGCGCCCATAATCACGCATATCGTATTTCTCCGGCAATGGCGTCTCATCCGGCAGCCGCGCCAGATCAACCCATTTCTGATCGACATAATAATCAACCTCGTAGCTCAAATACTCTGCGATCTTGTCAATCGGCACCATCAGCTTGTCCTCTGCCTCATCCACATAGACGGCATCGCCCAACTCCACCTCGGTTTTCTTATTGACCGTTGCCTTGTCCGAACCCACGGCAAGTGAAATGCTGTTGTCACCCTTCATGATCAGGACATTACCATCCGGATATCGCTGTACCGAGCACAAAAGCAGACTGCGCAGGAACTCGCCTTCCACCATCAAGTGCATGTTGTCACTCACGTAAAATGTGTAGCCAAACTCCTCCGTGCTTCCGCCGCCAACCGTGATGATCACATCATCCCCATTCATGCGGGAACGGATATTTGCCGCAAATGCATCGCTGCACGTCGCGAGCGCATCCGACTCATCAATCGTCTTGACCGGATTCCTTCCTAAAAAAAATGTAATTGTCACCAGCACTGCAACCAGCACCGGGAAAATCCAAAATCGTTTCAATGCTTAACGCTCTTTTCTACTGTTCTTTCGGCTCCTTATTCTTGGGTGGCTTCGGTCCCATAAACTGATAGAAATAGGACTTAATCATGCCATTATAGATCTTACGGTTTCGATCTGCCTTTCTTCCAATATATTTCTCCGCATCCTCATACGAAGTAATCAAGTACATTGACCAGTCTGGAAGGTTCGCGAAGCTCTCGCCGATTGTCTTGTACAGTGCCGGTAACGCTTCCTTTTCCTCCAACCGCTCGCCATATGGCGGATTCGTAATGATAAATCCATAATGCTTCGGATGGCGCAGATCCTTCACGTCACGCGCCTGAAAATGGATATAATCTCCGACGCCGGCTGCCTTCGCATTCGCCATCGCACATTTCACGATCTCCGGGTCTAAATCATAACCCTGAATATTCATCTGCACATCGCGGCGGATCATATCCTCCGCCTCATCATACGCGTTGTACCACACCTTCTTCGGCACGACCTTGCCCCAGCAATCGGCAGTAAATTCCCGCATCATGCCCGGCGCGATATTGGCACCGATCATTGCCGCCTCGATTGGAAATGTACCGCTGCCGCAGAATGGATCGACCAGCACACGCTCCTTGTTCCACGGCGTCAGCATCAGAAGCGCTGCTGCCAGTGTCTCTGAAATCGGTGCCTTTCCGACAAGTGTCCGATATCCTCGTTTATGCAGGGACGTTCCCGATGTATCCAGACCAATCGACACCTGATCCTTGAAGATAAACACACGAATCGGATACTCGTCCCCATCTTCCTCGAACCGCTCCACGCGGTATGTCTGCTTCATGCGCTCCACAATCGCCTTCTTCACGATAGACTGAATCGCACTCGCAGAAAAAAGCGCACTCTTATTCGTTGTCGCCTTCGTCACCCAGAACTTTGCATCCCGCGGAAGAAACTCCTCCCACGGAATTGCCTTTGTCCCTTCAAACAGTTCGTCAAAATCCGTAGCCCGGAAGCTACCCATCTTCAGCAGAATACGCTCTGCTGTTCGGATAAATATATTCGCACGGGCAATCGCGGTCACGTCCCCACGGAATGTGATTCTTCCATCCTCCACGGTCACGATCTCATAGCCCAGATCCAATATCTCACGCTTTAGCACCGACTCCAAACCAAAATGGCACGGTGCGATCAATTCATACATATTTTCCATGCTTGTATTTTTGCCCTTTCTTCCCCTGTTCCGATTTTTGAACATACTTAGTTGTATTGTAAATTTATCTTTGTACGAAGTCAACAAAATCGAACAATTTATTCTTACATTTTGCACATGTAAATTTTACCAAATCCTGCTAATGCCGGGTTTTTGTCAGCGCCCCACGATACCCGGAGATTCCCCCAACCGTGTTGATGACCTTATACCCTTTCTCTGTCAATATTTTTGCAGCCAGTGTGCTGCCTCCCCCGTTTGCGCAATAAACCAATATCACTTTTCCTTTCGGAAGAGAAATATTGCCTGCCTGTATTTCTTCCAGAGGCAGATTTATCGCCATCGGAATGTGACTTTTCGCAAATTCTTCGCTCGTTCGAACGTCAACGATGATTCCTCCATAGTTAAGAGCCTCACTCAGGATGTTCCGAATATTTATATTATGAAATCGCATCGCTCCGCCTCCTTTCTTCTTACTAATAGGATATGCGGAGCGTGCGGATTTGTGTCTGTGATCGCTTTCTGCTAGATGGTTTATTACAAAGAAAGAGGACCGCTAAACGGTCCTCTCGGAGGGGGTTTTTAGTAACAGTCTGTACTGTTACTTGAATTGTTTTTCTGGCTGTTCTTCTGACTATTCTTCATCTTGCTGTTTGAAGCTGTTTCCTTGTTTGTCTGATTGCTTCCTGTATAATTTGTCTGCTTGTTCTTCTGCTCGTTTGACTGATAATTTTTTTCTGCCATAACTAATCTCCTTTTTGCTTTGCAGTTTTCCCTGCATTTGTAATTGCTACATAGAGAAGTATACCCAGTTTCCACGATACTATTCAAACGATTTCAAATAAACATTCAGTATTTAATGTCTGTTATTAATTGCATTTACAATTGCATTTGTAGATGTCTCACTAACCTGACGATAATTGGTATCATCCAAACGTCCACAGATTATGCTGTTAATCATAGACTCTGCCTGACCAGCTTTTGCCTTCTCAAATATCAGAAAAGGAACATAAAACGTCTGACCGCCTGTTGTTGTAATGTATAATTCTGTAACAAACGAAGTAATAACTGTAGAAGCTCCAATAATCAATAATATAAGTCCCCATAATGCAGATGAACGAAACAGCGCAAATGCCAGAATTACTTCAACAATCCCTACAATCAGATTTTTAAATTGTAACCGGAAATTTGAAGATACCGAGGCAACCTGATTGACCGGTATATTCTCTTTTTGTGCGCCTAATGGAATTAAGGAAAGAATCGTATTTGGAATTTTTAGGCTGACAAAATTCTGATCAGCCGATATATTCCCTTTCAGATAAAACGTAAGTAATCCCGTCATGTAAGTAATGTTATTCATATGTACCTCCCACCTATAAAGAAAAATTTATATACGCATATTATACTAGCTTTTTTCATTATTGCAATACTTTTTGCAATACTTTTTGCAATATTCATGTCGTTGGAACACCAAGTAAAAATAATTGCATATATGATTCTCCTTCACCCAACGTAAAAAGAGATGTCTATTGATATCATAGACATCTCTTTACCACTTTATTCCCTATGCGAATCACATTTATTGCAATTCATTCAAACTTGCAAACCGATACCCCTCTGCCTTCAGGTTTGCAATCACCTTTTCCAGCGCCCCAGCATTCGATGACGATACGTTGTGCATCAGAATGATTGCCCCGCTGTGATGATATTTATTGAAATGGTCGATCACGAAATCAACACCCGGCTGGTTGTTCACATCGAAATCCATATATGCCATGCTCCAAAAAATAGTTTTGAAACCAAGGTCCTGGGTGATTGCCAGTGTCCGTGCGCTATACTCACCGCATGGCGGCCTTAGGTACGGGTCCATCGCATATCCCGTTGCTTCTTTCATATAATCCGCGCATCCATTGACCTCCTGCACAATCTCCTCATAGGACTTATCCGGCATGCATATATGGTAGATGGTATGATTCCCCACCTGATGCCCTTCCTCCTTCATTCGTTTCGCTATGGCAACATTATCCCGGATGTACGTCTGTGTCACGAAAAAGCACGCCGGAACATCTTCCTTCTTCAGGATATCCAGCATCTGCTCGGTATATCCATTCTCATACCCGCAGTCAAATGTCAGATAGACGACTTTTTCATTCTTCTTTGAAGCATTCTGATCCAAATAGTACGCGTCATATTCGGAGATATCGATCGTGTCATCACAGCCGCTTGGTCCGTGGTTCATATCCCGCCGGAACCACCATGAAAGCTTGGTGTTATCAAGACTTTGGTACGCCTCTTTTTCTTTCAAATGATTTTCAATCGGGTATGTCTGATACCGGCAGAAAACCTTCCTGCATTGGTCAAACATACTATGAATCGGCAAATCTCCATCCTCCTGCTCCGCATATCCTCCGGTTGTACCAGTCAACCCATCTTCCACATCACTCGTCGGATTCCCGGATGTATCCACTTGCTCTGATTCACTTCCATCCGCCTCCCCCGCGGATGCTCCATATGTAGCAACACAAAAACTACCAACTACCAGAGAGATCAGAATCCCTGCAAGGCAAACCACTCCTTTCCATTTACAAACACAACGCGAACCATTTTTTGTTTCATTTCCTACATTATAGTTTCCCATCAAGAAAAGAACTCTGCCAAAAAGCGATTGAGCGTCTCCTCACTGGCGGCACTCTCTTTCTCCTGCATTGTCCCGCCTTCGGACTCTTCCCCGGATGCATCTGTCTGCGGTGATCCATCGTTGTCGGCATGTTCCCCTTTCTCCGCCGACATCTCCTGCTTCACTACAAAGGGACGTACCGCAGCCGCTGTCTGCTCTCGCGGTTTCGGAATCCGTTCCAGGTACCCGCGGATATTCGCTTTCAGGATTTCCACTTTATTATTTATAACCAATATATGATCAAGCACGAGCAAACATGCACATACTAAAATACTATTCGCTAAGAAAAACTGCATGTCCGGACTGCCTCTCCAGCTTGGATCGTAATACAGATACGCTCCTGCCATCGTGCCACAGACGACGAGCGACAACACGGTTCCGCTCCGGTTCCAGAATTCCATCGGGCGCGTCAGGAATTTTAACCCCCTCACAAAGCTTTCTGCATACGCCTCCTCATCGCCTCCGCACAGTCCAAAGCCTTTTTTGTTTTCATATTGCCGGCACATATTGCGAAGCTTCTTTCGTTTTGTCTCTCCCAGATTTGTCGATGCTCGCACCATTTTACTCATGTAAGCATTTGCCAGTATCTTCATAAGCACTCCTAACACGCCTAACCCCCATAGTATGTAGACCCCGGTTGAAACTTCCATGATTTTTTGCAGCATACAAAATCCCTCCATTAAGATTTTTTGGACCGACAGCCTTTTTTCTCCTCACTGTCTGATGGCGATTATAGAGAAGGTGAACTTCAGAATGCAACCCCTGTTCGGTCGTAAAAATCCTTGTAAATGTGACAGAAAATATGGGTTTAAGGAACTTTATATTTATGCTATAATAGGAAAGCTAAACAGAGAAGCGTTTATTATTACACACGAGAAAGGATGATACACAATGACATATAAGACAAAGGGAACCTGTTCCCAGATGATCGAGTTTGAGATTACAGATGGCAAGGTGCATAATGTGAAATTCACGGGCGGCTGTAATGGTAACTTAAAGGGCATCGGACAGCTTGTGGAGGGCATGGATGCAGAGGAAGTTATCAAGCGGCTGGAAGGCACAACGTGCGGATTCAAGAGCACATCCTGCCCGGATCAGCTTGCACAGGCATTAAAGCAGGCACTTCACGCATAGGTTAAAGGTATAAGTAGGAGGATCAACCATTCATGAAGCGTATTATATTAACCGGTGGCGGAACCGCTGGTCATGTAACACCCAATATGGCTCTCGTTCCAACCTTAAAGGAGCGCGGATATGATATTCAATATATCGGCTCTTATGATGGAATGGAGAAAAAACTGATTGAAGATATGGGCATTCCATATCACGGAATTGCAACCGGAAAGCTGCGCCGCTATTTCGATCTGCGCAACTTCTCTGATCCATTTCGCGTGATCAAAGGTTTCAACGAAGCGAAAAAACTGATGAAGGAGTTAAAGCCGGATGTTGTATTTTCCAAAGGCGGCTTTGTCTCTGTCCCTGTTGTTCTCGCCGCAAGTGCGAAGAAGATTCCATGTATTATCCATGAATCTGATATGACGCCGGGACTTGCAAACAAGATCAGTATTCCAAAGGCATCCAAGGTGTGCTGCAACTTCGCAGAGACAATGGAGAATCTTCCTGCAGGAAAAGCAGTTGTAACTGGTACACCGATCCGTCAGGAATTATTTGCCGGTGACGCTGTAAAAGCGATGACCTTCTGTGGCTTTACAGAGGTTCGTCCAACTCTTCTGGTAATCGGCGGAAGCTCTGGCAGCGTACGTGTCAATGAAGCGATCCGTTCATGTCTCCCGGAACTGACGAAGAAATATAACGTCATTCACCTCTGCGGAAAAGGAAATATCGACGAAAGCTATAACGGAACCGCGCATTATGTCCAGTTCGACTACATCAAGCAGGAGCTTGCTGACTTGCTCGCATTAGCAGATATCGTTGTCTCCCGTGCCGGTGCCAATGCAATATGCGAACTTCTGGCACTCCGCAAACCAAGTGTTCTGATTCCATTATCGCTTGCAGCGAGCCGGGGCGACCAGATCTTAAATGCACAGTCCTTCGACAAGCGCGGCTACGCCAAGCTGTTGTTAGAGGAAGACCTGACAAACGAGTCACTGCTTGCCGCAGTCAATGAAGTGTACGAAAATCACGATCATTACATCAAGGCAATGGAACTTTCCACGAAGTCCGACGCCATCACGATGATCTGTGATATGATTGATGAGTTAGCAAACAAATAAAAACAAAAGTCCCCTGAATGGCGCTCTGATCTGTTACAGTCAGCCCCCGACTCAGGGGATTTATTTTTCTCACTCTTTTATACCGGCGTTCTTGAAAAACGCTCTTTTATCTTCTCAATTCCATCTATCACCAGACGATTTCGGAACAATATCATAATCGCAAAATATCCAATTGCACCAATTGAAACGGTCAACGCAATCGTCAGAAGATCCGAATACTGACTATGTGCACACCAGTTATAGCAACACACAATCGGAATACATGCAATCAAGCTTTGACCGAGCTGCCAGCCAAGCTTTGTGATCGGATACATATGCCGGGCTTTGATACTTGCATAAATGAAGATTGCCAGTTCCGCTGCAACCGTACTGGCTGCGGCACCGAATTTCCCATATACCGGAATGGTCAACGCATTTAAACAGACATTTGTGACTGCACCAATCACAACACCCATGGACGCCCACCGGTCTTTCCGGTGTATGATAAACAACTGATTGATCAGGAAGCTGTTAAAGGTTGCAACGATAACATTCAACATCAACACCTGCATCGTAGATGTTACACCCAGATATTTGCTGCCCGCAAACAAATGCAGCACCTGCCGGCTCAGACAGAACATGCCAATCGCCATCGGAATATTAAAGAGCAATATAAGCCGCGCGGTCAGATCATTCAGATTCTCCGCCTGTTCCTCATCCCGCTCCATCATGTACGCGACGCGTGGACGAATTACCGCATATAACGCACTGAAGAATGACGTTAACACAGATGCAATCTTAATCGCTGCCGCGTAAAGTCCGACCTCGGTATCATCCCCGGTAATATAACCAAGCATAGAACGATCCATAACCAGATACACCGCCGACGCAACATCCAACAGGAAAATATACGACATCGGCTTCAAATGAATCCGCAGCTTCTTACTGATCCGCAACTTGAACTTCACGTATTTTCTTGCCCGGATGAAATTCATCACATTTGATCCAACACTTGAAATCACCAATGTTAATGCGTAAATCATATAATCTTCTTCGGATTTCACACATGTGAAAAGCAACACGACCGATACGATCTGCATGACAAACGAACGAATCGTAATATACTGATATTCCTCATAGATGGTAAAGAGCCATTCCACGCCGATCGCAGACAAGATAATCGTCGTCGAAAAAAGCAGCATCAACGTCCGATATCCCGCAAGTTTGGGAATCGCAAGTGCTGCAAAGAAAAGAATATATGCAATCGCGGATGTGATCAGATTGATTGACAACATATCACTGGCAAACTCATCCATCTTCTTTCGGTCATCCCGAATACGGGCACCCTCCCGGATTGCATAGCCGCCAATGCCAAACGCCTGCAACAACGTGAAGTATGTCATGTTCGCCTGCGCATAATCGACCTTACCGAGTGCCTCCGGTCCTAAAACTCTGGAAGAATACGGGAATGTAATGAGCGGTATGATCACACCCATCATCGTCCGCATCATATTAAATATGAAATTAACACCTAAGGATCGCTTCTTTTCCAACTTAATATTTCCCCTATCATCAATCTCTATAAAAAAGAAAAGCTGTCACATAAAACGTAACAGCTTTTTTTAAAATAATTCCTTTTCCAACTGGAAGATGAAACTGTCAAGCAGTTGCATACGCTTCGTATATTCTGCTCTGGCTGCATCTGTCTTGCATCTTCGAATCTTTGGTTTGTTATTTCTATAATAATTCTTGATCCTGTAATAGGCTTTCTTGTAACTTGCCTCATCCTCACATGCTGTCGCCATCGAATCCCACAGCACACTGATTGCTCCAACTTCATCGAGCAGATCGGCATCCATCACAATCTTACATTCCAGCGACAGATCAACATCCGAATCCTTGTCCTCGTGAATCATAATAATCTCTCCCACGCGTCGAATCGTCTCCGGATCAATTCCAATGCTATCCATGTATTCTACAGCAAGCTCTGCACCAACTTCTCCATGTGGACGTTCATCATCCCATCCAATATCATGAAGCAAAGCTGCAAGTACGATCACATCCAGATCTCCGCCAAGCTTTGACTGCAGCTTGATCGCCCATCGATACACACGCATCGTGTGCTCAAACCGGCTACGGAATGGATAGTTCGAAGGCCTGCCGTTCTCAGAAGTCATCTTCTTCACATATTCAATTACTTCTGCATAATTTACACTCATGCCGTTGTTTTTGCCACCCGATTCTTTTGTTCTTCCCAAAGTTAGGTATCATTTACCTATCTCTAAAATGATACCATTTTTTTACCAAAAATACCACATGTATTTTATATTTTTTTAACCGTGCGGCTGGTGTTGTGAAGCTCTCATGAGCGTTACCACGGCAGTTAACTCAGTCCCGGCTGCCTCGCGGCGCACAGAAGGTTCTACTTAGTGCTGCTTCGTTCCCGACCTGACACGGTTCATAGATTCCTGTCGCGCAAGACCAAAACATCAACGCCACTTACCATGGGCAGCCTCACAAGAAGACAACCCGAAACCAGCCATCACCCCCTCTGTAGCGGATTGAGGGTACAGGGCACCGCTATCTCCCCGGCTGCACGGAAATTTTATAACAAGTCCACGCATATCCATCGAAAAGTCTGTTTCTTATAAACCCCATATCGACAGATACCTCTTTAGTATATAAAAATAATTATGTAAAGTCAAGACATCCCATTATTTTCTTTTAACGCGGCTGCCTTCTTTTTTGCACGCAGCTCCGCGAAAAAACCGGACATCATCGCTGAACATTCTGTTTCCATGATTCCCCGTGTTACTTCCACCTGATGATTAAACTGCTTCATATCAAGCAGATTTAAAATGGAACCGGCACATCCTGCCTTCGGATTCATACATCCGATCACGACCTTCGGAATCCGAGCCTGCACGATCGCCCCGGCACACATCTGGCAAGGCTCCAACGTCACATACATTGTGCAATCCTCCAGCCGCCAGTCACCCAGCACCTTGGACGCCTTTTTAATCGCCATGATCTCTGCATGCGCAAGTGTCGTCTTGTCCACGTTCCGCCGGTTGTAACCACGCGCGATCACCTTTCCTTCATAGACGATCACACATCCGATCGGCACATCACCATTCGCCGCCGCCTTCTTCGCAAGCGTGATCGCCTGCCGCATATATCGTTCATCCTCACTCAATTTCCTCATATTGTACCTCATTTCCGTATCATTTTATTGTCTGTTCCCATAAAATGTACTATACTGACCTCATGGCTGCATGATACAAGAATCGTTCCTGTATTCCACAGTCACAAACGTCAGAAAGGAGACGCTCATGGGACCACTGATAAAATATACAAATCGCTTAATCCTGCGCGTAGAAAATGAATCAAAAGCCAAACAAGTCTTAGATCTCTATCTGCGCAATCGTCTCCCATTCGAGCAGTACGAGCCAACGCGTCCGGCATCCTTTTACACGCAGGACTACCACTGGTCTTCCCTGCACCGCGAATACATCGCTTACACGATGGGAACCTTCCTGCGTTATTACATCTATTTAAAAGACCGCCCGGATAAGATCATCGGCGCTATCAATTTCAATATTTTTCGCACCTCCCGCGAACCATACGCTGAGATCGGCTACAAAATTGACGCCCTCTATCAGAACCGCGGCATCGCATATGAAGCCTGCGAAGCGGCGCTCTATGTACTTGAACATGACTACCAGATTCACCGCGTCGATGCCCGCATCCACCCGGAAAATATTGCGTCCATCACACTCGCGACGAAGCTTGGCTTCCGTCCATTACAGTTTGAGCCGCAAAGTGCAAACATCTTAGGACACTACGTTGACCTGATGCGGTACACGAAGCTTCTCTGATTCTACAATTTCAGATACCCAATAACCAAAATTCCCGGTCAGAATCTTCGTTTTCCGCACCGGAATAAACACACGGAATCCAAACATATTCGCCAGATACCGTTCTTTGTTCGTGAAGATTCCAGGAACTCCGATCACATGCAATTCTGCCTTATTCATCTTCACCTTTCCAAGCATCAGATACTGATATTTGTAATACCCATGTGCAAGAAAACTGTTCACGCCCAGCTTCCAGTTCGCCATATCCAGCTTCCCGATATCCTGCGGTGCAATCTTCACTCCATCAACAATCTGACTTCCTGCAAAAAGCGGTAACTTTGGATATGTCGTAAGCATTTCCTCATACCCATTTGCCATGTCCGAAGGAAGTGGAATCTGTGGGATTTCCTCGACAGGTTCCTCTTGCGGCTTTGTCCCGGCACCTGCATATTCCAGCACCGGTTCCTCCTCTTCCGCAAGCTCGTCCTGCCTGTCCGCCACCTGCACCTGCCGCAGATCATACCGCTCCGTCGACCAGATACCGGCTAAAATCTCACCGTCGTCACACACGAAATACACACCATCGTATTCAGGAAATGCTACACCATCTCCTAGCGGGTTGCTCCACGGAAGCTCCACACTTGTCAGGATCGTATCGCGTTCTCCCGCCGCGAACTGCACCGCTGTAAATGGCTTCGCCTGTCCATGCCACAGCAGATACGCATAACACGTACACGCATATTCCTTGTACATTTTCATCCCCATTCGTATTCTCGTCACATCCGTATCTTTGTTGCTGATTCTCTGTACCTTGATGAATCCGGCAATCTCGCATCGCACGAACTCGCGATACCGGTAAATATAAGACACCCATCTCCTCTGCTGCATCACAGACCACGCTCCCCCTTCATGCATTAATACGTACTATATATGTATGCAGAGGGTTGTCTGTTTATCACAAATTTTTTACGACATAATATACATTTATACGACGCCACACACCCACAGTATCCCCTGCGCGAATACCGCTATAACTGTGATCTACGCTACTCACACAACAGATCAGAAAGCTCTGCGAACTGCGCAAGTGTCAGTGCCTCGCCGCGGATGCTCTCAGAAAGTCCCATCTTCCGAAGTGCTTCTACAACCGCATCCTTGCTGATTGATAATTCGGCGGAGTTATTGATGCCGTTTTGCAGTGTTTTCCGGCGCTGATTGAACGACGCACGGATCAGCTTAAACATGAATTTCTCATCCTTTACAACAATCTTCGGCTCCATGTGTCTCGTCAGCCGGATTACCGCAGAACCAACATTCGGACGCGGCATAAAACAGTTTGGCGGCACATTTGCCACGATATACGGCTCCGCATAATACTGCACCGCAAGCGACAACGCACCATAGTCCTTGCCGCCCGGACCTGCCTGCATCCGCTCGGCAACCTCCTTTTGCACCATGACCGTGATTGATGTTGCAGGGATATGATTCTCGAACAGTCCCATGATGATCGGCGTCGTAATATAATACGGAAGATTCGCCACGACCTTTACCGGTCTGCCGCCGGTTAATGCCGCGATATCCACCTTCAGGATATCTTCATTTACGACCGTCACGTTATCATACTCCGCAAGTGTCTCGGCAAGGATCGGGAGCAGATTCTTGTCGATTTCGACCGCGAATACTTCCCCTGCCGCCTCGGCTAAATACTGTGTCATCGTGCCGATACCCGGACCAATCTCCAGCACGACATCGTCCTTTGTGATCTCTGCTGCCCGGATGATCTTCTCAATCACATGCCCGTCGATCAGGAAATTCTGGCCAAACCGCTTCTGGAACGCGAAATTATATTTCTGTATGATCTCTATTGTAACCTTTGGATTGCTAAGCTTTTCCATTCTATCTCCATTTCTCTACTTCTGAATTTTATACATCTGGTGCGCATTTTTCCATGTCTCTGCATACACCTCATCCACCGGAATATGCTTGATATCAGCGATCGCCTGTGCCACATAGGTAAGCTTCGATGAATCATTGCGCTTGCCGCGGAATGGCTCCGGTGTCAGGTATGGTGCATCCGTCTCAAGTACGATATTTGACAGCGGAATATATGCCACTGCTTCCTTTAATTTCTTCGCATTCTTAAATGTCACCACGCCACCAATGCCAAAATAAAATCCCATATTCAGGAAGTCTCGTGCACTCTCCTTCGAATACGAATAACAATGGATCACACCGCCAATCTCCTCTGCGTGGGAAGCCCGCATGATCTGAATTGTGTCCTGCGCCGCATCCCGGCTGTGGATCGCGATTGGCAACTTTAACTCGCGTGCAATATCCATCTGTCCGGCGAACCATTTGTGCTGCAATGCCTTGTCCGTTTCTTCATAATGATAATCGAGTCCGATTTCACCGATCGCCACGATCTTGTCATGCTTTGCAAGCTCCTTCAGACGCTTGACATTATCAGGATTCTCCAGTTCCGCAACTTCCGATGGGAATATACCAACCACACCGTACAGATTCTCGTATTTTTCTGTCATCCGAACCGTCTCTTCACTCGCCCTGATATTCGTTCCGATGTTCGTCACCGCGTGTACGCCCTGTGCCGGAAATCCAGCCAGAAGCCGCTCGCGATCATCATCAAAACTCTCATCATCATAATGTGCATGTGTATCAAATATCTGAATCATTTCATTTATCCTTGCCTTACCATAATAATTGCGTTTATTTTACCCTACACCAGATGTTCGTGCAACCCCAGTCGTAAATATCTGTGCATCTATCCTCCGTCCTGCATAAATTCGCCACAATATTCGAGAATTTATTTGGTTCCGCTATTGAAATCCCTCTGTAAATTCGGTAAAATGAAGATTAGGTATATGTTACGCACAAGGAGGAGCATTTTATGACTATAAATGATTATTTAGATATGGAAGCACTTGATAACATCCTAGAGCAGTGGGCGGCTGCAACACACATGATCGCCGTTGTTCTCGATGATGAAGGTAACTTCCTTTCCAACAAGCTCGGATTTTCCAGAAATAATGTAGAAGCATTTGGCGAGAGCATCGAAGTCGATGACGTCGAGGTTGCAACGGTTGTTGGCGGTCCTTTGGATGAGGATACAGACGAAGAAGTTGTCGAAGCTGCTGCTGCCATTCTGGTTGCCGCTATCCAGAATCTCTTAGAGGCTGGCTACCGCAAGAAGAAATACGAGGAAGCAATCGCTTCTTTCAATGAAGAGATTGCTGGTGCTGCTGCCCTGATCAAGGAGCTTGCCGGAAAATCGCAGGGATTAAAGAAGATTGAGAATAAGCAGAATATCCTTGCACTGAACGCTTCGATTGAGGCTGCACGTGCAGGCGAAGCCGGACGCGGATTCACCGTTGTTGCGCATGAGTTTGGTAAGATGGCACATGAATCAGGTGTTATCAACGACTCCATTCAGAAGACATTACAGAAGCTTGATGCATCCATCAAGAGCTATGACGCTGAATAAACAGCAGGGATTTGAGGATGTGAAAACTTTTTCACAATTAGAACATATTTTAGACACAATTTATTGTTATAGTATGCATTGTAAGAGCTTTTCATATATTTGAATCCTCTCTCCCCTCAAACAAGTGGCGAATTAATTCCCTCCCCGGTTTTTCTCGCCACTTGTTTTCTGTTTATTCCTAATTTACTCACATTGAATTTAATTTGTGAAACGCACATGAATTTGTGTATATTATACCCGCCTCCGTTTCTGCAAATATACGATGTATTGGAACTAAGAAGTACTAGATGTTCTGATATACATATTATACCGTACGCAACCGCCGCCAATTCGCCATCCGTGGCTCAGTGGCGGCTTGGTTGAACATCGTGTTCAACCATTGCTGCATACTTACAGAACATCAAGAACTTCTAAGTCCCAAACATATCTATATTTACAGAAACGGAGACGGGTAAATACACAAATTCAAAGTGCGTTTTCACAGATAAATCAATATCATCAAAGAAAGGAAATATATCATGATTAACGAATTCTACAAGGATATGACAGGAAAAGGTTCCGTTATCCGCCAGTTCTTTGACTATGCGAATAAGAAGGGCGCAGAGATTGGAATGGAGAATATCTACAACTTCTCCATCGGGAACCCTTCCGTTCCTGTACCACAGACATTTACCGATCGTATGATCGAACTGTTGCAGACCGAAGATCCGGTGAAGCTGCACAGTTACAGCCCATCACTTGGACTTCCATCTACAAGACAGGCGGTTGCGGATTCTCTGAATAAGCGTTTTGGCATGAACTACACGATGGATCACATCTTCATGACGAGTGCAGCAGCCAGTGCGCTGGCACATGCGCTTCGGTGCGTGACAAAGGATGGCGATGAGGTTATCACCTTTGCACCTTATTTCCCGGAATATGTTCCTTATGTGACAGGAACCGGTGCAAAGCTTACCGTGATTCCTGCCGACATCACCACATTCCAGATCAATTTTGAGGAATTTGAGAAAGCCCTGAACCCGAATGTACAGGCAATCCTCATCAACTCTCCGAATAACCCATCTGGTATCGTTTATTCAACTGCCACGATCACAAAGCTGGCAGACATCCTTCGTGCAAAGGAAAAGGAATACGGACATCCGATCTACCTGATCTCCGATGAACCTTACCGTGAGATTGTATTTGCTGGTGTGGATGCACCATTTATTTCCAAGTTATACGAGAACACGATCTGCTGTTACTCATTCAGTAAGTCCGTGTCTCTGCCAGGTGAACGTATCGGTTACATGGCAGTGAACCCAGCCTGCGAGGATGCGAAGCTTCTCGTACTTATGGCTGGTCAGATCTCCAGATTTACCGGACATAACTGCCCGCCTTCCATCATTCAGATGGCTGTGGAATCTGTGCTGGATCAGACAAGCGACCTTTCAATCTATGAGACAAACAAAAACATTTTATATAAAGAACTGACACGCATCGGCTACGAGATGGTTGAGCCGGGCGGAACCTTCTACATGTTCCCACGCGCCTTGACGGAAGATGCAAATGAATTCTGCTGGCGCGCAGCCAAAGAGCTGAACCTGATCATCGTACCGGGTGACAGCTTCTTATGTCCGGGACATTTCCGAATCTCTTACTGCGTGACAACGGATATGGTCGAAAAAGCCATTCCTTTGTTTGAAAAACTTTACAAATTATATAGATAATTTCCATGTTTTTCTGTATAATGAAGTTTGGTTTAATAGGAGATACATAATTAGGAGGACAAGAATATTATGGCAGAAGAAGCTGGCACTAGTAAAAAGCCAAAAAAATACACGGGGATCCTGCTTCATCCGACCTCACTTCCTGGCCCTTACGGCATTGGTGAATTGGGTGCAAGCGCATACAGATTTGTTGATTTTCTGGAACGTTCGGGATTGAACACATGGCAGGTACTGCCACTCGGACATACCGGATTTGGAGATTCTCCATATCAGCCATTCTCCGCATTTGCGGGACAGCCGCTTATCATCAGTCTGGATCATCTGAAGGAGTTACATCTTCTTTACGACGAAGACTTCCGGGATATGCCGGCATGGAACGCAGAGCAGATCAATTATGGTGAGTTGATTGAGTTTAAGACAGGGCTTTTGAAGCTTGCTTATTCCCGTTTTCACGACGAATCTTTATCTGATGGCATCCATGACGATCCGGAGATGAAGCAGGCGTACGATAATTTCTGCGAGACATCTGTCTGGCTGGAGGATTACGCATTGTTCATGGCAGGCAAGGACTATCATCAGGGCATGCCTTGGTACATGTGGGAAGATAACCTGAAGAAACCAACCAAGAAGCAGAAGGAAACCTGGGCGAAGAAGCTCGATACCGAGATGGGCTACTACAAGTTCATCCAGTTCTTATTCTATTATGAATGGACGACCTTGAAGAAATACGCAAACGATAAGGGCATTTCCATCGTGGGCGATATCCCGATCTTCATGGCTTGGGACAGTGTGGATGTATGGGCAAACCAGAGCCTGTTCCAATTAGATTCCAAGGGGTACCCAACCGTCGTTGCCGGAGTTCCACCGGATTATTTCTCAGCGACCGGACAGTTGTGGGGCAACCCGCTATACAACTGGAAGAAGCATACCGAGACCGGTTATGAGTGGTGGCTGAACCGTATTCGTTACCAGCTGACACTCTGTGATTTCCTGCGAATCGACCATTTCCGTGGTTTCGATAAATATTGGGCGATCCCTTATGGCGAAGAAACCGCCATCAACGGTAAATGGGTGGAAGCACCGGGTGTAAACTTCTTTACACAGCTTGAGGCAACCCTCGGTTATCATCTTCCGATTATCGCCGAAGATCTTGGCGAGATCGATGATTCGGTTATCGAGTTGCGCGACAAATTCGGTCTGCCGGGCATGAAGGTATTGCAGTTTGCATTTGAGAATCCGGAGGAAAATGATTTCCTTCCACACAACTTTGTTCGTAACTGTGTCTGCTATACAGGTACACACGATAACGATACAACCCTCGGCTGGTACAAGCACGCATATGAAGCTTCCAAAGACAAGCTGCGCCGCTACTTCTCAACCGATGGTTATGACATCTGCTGGATTATGATCCGTGCATGCTTTGGCTCTGTTGCCAACATGGCGATCGTACCAATGCAGGATGTATTATGCTTAGATTCCTGGGCACGTATGAACACACCGGGTGTCGGAGAAGGAAACTGGGCATGGAGATACAAAGAAGACGCACTGACACATGAACTTGAAGCAAGATTATATGAAACCTGTAAAATGTTTGGACGATAAGAGGTGTATCTATGAAGACATTGGGAGTTGGAATTGTATTGATGGTGGCATTGTTTTTCTGTCTGCCATACCATCTCTACATGAAACAATTATGGAAGAAAAATCCTGAGAAATCATGGGAAAAAGCACGCAAGTTTGTATCCGGCTTCTTCCGGTTTGAACTGAAACTGTCCGGATGCAAGGTGAACGTCATCGGAAAAGAAAATATACCGCAGGATGGACCGGTGTTATTCGTCGGCAACCACCGCAGTTATTTCGACATTCTGATCTATCATGAGGCAATCGGCAAGCCACTTGGCTTCCTTGCGAAAAAAGAAATGGAAAAGATTCCGCTTCTCCCACTGTATATGCGGGATATCGGATGTCTGTTCTTAGACAGAGAAGATATCAAGCAAGGCTTATCCGTGATCAAGCAGGGAACAGAGTACATGAAGCAGGGACATTCGATGGTCGTATTCCCGGAAGGAACCAGAAACCAGACCGACACACTCCTGCCATTTCGCGAGGGCGGATATAAGATGGCAGAGAAATCGAAATCCCCGATTGTTCCGGTATCGATCTGCCGTTCCGATCTGATGCTTGAATCTGCACCGAAGAGACGGATTCATAGCCACAAAGTAACAATTGAGTTCGGAAAGCCAATCTATCCTTGTGAGCTTCCTCCAAAGGAGCGCAAGGAGCGATATGCAGAATTTCCACAGCTTATACAGGATATGTATGATAAAAATAACATTTAGAGGAGGATTTGAACCATGCCTTGGTGGTTAATCATGATTATTGTCATCGTGGTAGCACTTGCGATCATGTTCGTGTTATACAGAGTCGGTGACAAATTACAGAAGAAACAAAGTGCACAGAGAGAACAGATGGCAGAAGCCGCTCAACCGATGAATATGTTGATCATCGACAAGAAAATGCTGCCGATGAAAGATGCCGGACTTCCGAAAATGGTGATGGAACAGACACCAAAGCGTTACCAGAAAGCAAAGCTTCCAATCGCAAAGGTCAAAGTTGGTCCACAGATTATGAACATGATCTGTGATGATGCGATCTTCGACGAGCTTCCAACCAGAGGCGAAGTAAAAGCGATGGTCAGCGGCATTTACATCATCAGTGTAAAGAGCGTCCGTGGCAAGAAGGTGGCTCAGGAAGAAGAAACTGGCAAGAAGAAAAAGGGCAACTGGCGTACACGTATGCGGAAGCGTCAGGTTGAGATGCAGAAGCAGTTAAACGCAGAAATGCTCGAGAAAGCAAAATCCAAGGGCAAAGACAAACCTGTTGAAAAGTCCAAGGAAGAACTTCGTCGAGAGAAAGAAAGAGCGAAGAAGATCAGTGACAAGATGTAAAAATCAACCGGCAAAATTGAAAGATATTATCGGTTCCTTTACACCGTTTCTGATTGCAGTATTGGCGCAGTATGTATTGAATTTCATCGATGTTGCAATTCTGTTCTTCAAGAATATGCGTTCCGATGAGAAATCAAACAGCGAAAATACGATTGGCAAGATCTTACAAATGGATTATAACCAGCCTATGAATCAGGCGTACCTCGTGCTTGCACAGCATACCGTATTTCTGATTTGTTTCGGGGTCTGGTATTACCGCATATTTTATCGGGGAAATATCGTTTCCACAGACGAATCTTTCGAAGATAATACAAAAGGACGCATGAAAAATATTTTTTCATGCGTCTGTTCTATACGGACTCCATTTTTATTGCTTGCCGGTGTTGCAATTCAGATCATGGTAGACGGAATCCTGAATCTGATAAGTCCCCTGTTCCCGGATACCTTTGCAGCCTACTATGAGCTTGTATCCAAGGCGGTCGGTGTGAACCGTGCAGTCCCGATGATGATCGCGACCTTTGTGATCGCCCCGATTGGCGAAGAATTGTTCTTCCGCGGAGTGATCATGGGCTATGCGAAGCGCTACATGCCACCAGCTTTCGCAATCCTGTTTCAGGGTGTACTTTTCGGGTTGTATCACGGCAACATCGTACAGGGCATCTACGCATGCATCTTAGGATGTCTGCTTGGATTTGTAGCTTACAAAGCGAACTCGATTCTTGCAAGCATGATCCTGCATTTCAGTATCAACCTGAGTGTGCTCTTCATTCCATCCGTATGGTTTGAGGATACGGTACGATGCGGTATCATCACGGCTGGCGCGTTAGTGCTTACGGTGCTGTTCGTATGGCTGGCGATGAGAAAAAAGAAAGA
>ERZ1035001.381-NODE-381-length-24547-cov-18.820921_pt1 | contig 24547 bp, 20 predicted proteins | sample MGYA00520685_ERZ1035001 | MGnify/ENA primary metagenome ERZ1035001 (study PRJEB33766, sample SAMN09781749) | gut metagenome | biome: gut microbiome | host: Homo sapiens | place: Madagascar | study: EMG produced TPA metagenomics assembly of the PRJNA485056 data... | reverse complement strand
GGTTCTTGGACTCAACGATCGTCTCCAGACGCTTCTTGACGCCGGCGTCCATATGTACGAGATCGCCCATGCGCAGGGTCTTTTTCATGTATTTATCGCCGTAGCTGTAGGCAATGCCGCGCTTGGTGGAGCCAAACTGGGCACCGGTCTTGGACAGGCGCTCCTCCTCCAGGCCGTCCTGTGCTACATGGAAGGGCATGGTGATGGTGGCGCGGTCAGAAATTTTCAGGTTCTTGGGGGTGATTTCCACACCCTTTTCGGTCAGCGAAGCAATTTCCTTTTCCAGGTGCTCGGGGTCAATGACCATGCCGCCGCCCATGACGCAGACGACGTCCGGGCGCAGGATGCCGGAGGGAATCAGGTTCAGGACGAATTTGCCGCGCTCGTTCTTGACGGTGTGGCCTGCATTGTCGCCACCCTGATAGCGCGCAACAATGTCATAGTCCTGGCTGAGCAGGTCGACCATGCGACCCTTGCCCTCGTCGCCCCAGTTAATGCCGGTAATGGAAGTAAGCATACGTTTCTACCTCTTTTGTAAGTAAATAGGCGTTTCAGCCTTTTCCGGAATCTCCGGGATCCGCTGCCATCAATCATTATAGCATAGCTGTCAAGGAAATTCTATAGATGTTTTGTACAAGAATTTGTGCGGATTCCGTATGTTCTGTCTTCCCCCTTGGGGGAAGGTAGCTCGAAGAGCCGGATGAGGGACGCGTTTGGCGTAGGAACACGTTATGCGCAGGCAAGGCAGGGCTGCCTCTCATCAGTCCGCTTCGCGGCCAACTTTCCCCGCGGGGGAAGCCTTTTTGCTCAGTTTCGCATACTCCGCGTAAGGTATCTTTGCACCGTCGGCGGTCTGGACATAGGTGTTATCCAGCTGCTGCCTGAACAAGGCACGCATATCGGTCAGGTACTCTTTGCGCAGGGCATCGCGCTCGGCGGTCTCGCGCTCGGTCAGGCCGATGGATTTTGCCTTTCTGGCAAGAGCGTTGATGCGGTCTATCTTAGATTTTTCCATGGGGTTGTCTCCTTTTATAAAAATAGTGTTTCTATTATACCACATTCCCGCCGCATTTGCCCAGCGGGACCTGCGCTACTGTAATTTTCACACAATTCCCATTTTACTTTTTCTAAAAAGCGTGTATAATAGTAAAGTATGCAATTTTACAAAGAAACAGGAGAATCCCATGAAACTGAAGAATTTCCATCGCCTGGCAGCCCTTGGTCTGGCTGTCGGCATGACCACTGCCCTGGCTGCCTGCGGCAATACCGCCGAGACTGCCGAATCTACTGCGGAGACCGCCGAGTCCACCGAGGCAGCCTCCTCTGAGGTTGCGGACGCCGCCACCGACGAGACTGCTGCAGATGCCGAGTACGCCTACCTGGCAGATTTCAGCTTTTCCGACGCTTTCGACGAGAACGGCTATCTCAAGGGTGTGACCGCCACCGATTACGTCACCCTGCCTGACGACTACGCCGATATCACGATCGATGCCGACCTGGGGCAGGTCAGCGAAGAGGATATCGACAACTACATCACCTCCAACGTGCTGTCCAAATTCTCCACCACCGAGCAGGTTACGGACCGCGCGGCAGCGGACGGTGACACCGTCAACATTGACTATGTAGGCCGCATCGACGGCGTTGCCTTTGACGGGGGCGACACCAAGGGCAATGGCGCTGACCTGACCTTGGGCAGCGGCACCTACGTCGACAACTTTGAGGAGCAGATCGTCGGCCACAATCCCGGCGAGACCTTCGACGTCACCGTCACCTTCTCCGAGGATTACGGCAACGAGGACCTGAACGGCAAGGAGGCCGTCTTTGAGACGACCCTGAACTACATCGAGAACACCGTCACACCCGAGTTGAGCGACGAGTGGGTTGCCGAGAACCTGGCCGCCACCATGAGCCTGAACAATGTGGACGAGTTGAAAGCCTTCGTCAAGAGCACGATGCTCTACGACAACCAGGCCAGCGATGTTTACACCGCCCTGCACGACAAAGTCAGCTACGCCGACGAGCTGCCCCAGACCGCACTGGACTACTACCGCGATGTGCTGCTGTACCGCATTTACACCTACGCCCAGAACTACGGCACCGACATGGCCACGCTGCTGTCCTCCGGTATGATGGGTGCTACCTATGACAGTGTGGACGCTTACCTGGACGATGCCACCGACAGCATCAAATCCATCACCCAACAGGCACTGCTGATGCAGGCTGTGGCCGAGAAGATGGGCTTCAAGTGCGACACCGACACGATGAACGCCGACTTTGGCCGCTACTACGGCACGACCGACCCGAGCCAGTATGTTTCCGCATATGGCGAGAATTACATCAAGATGAACGTCCTGCAGAGCGACGTGATGCAGAACCTCATCGATAACGTCAAGTACGAATAAGCGTTTTTGACCTCCCCCGCGCCCCCGGCAGATGCCGAGGGCGTTTTTTCTTGCTTTTTGCGGCGGAAGCCTTTATAATAGAATTATTCTATAGCAAGGAGTTCTCCCCTATGCCGCTTATCATTCCTAAAAATCTTCCTGCCTATGATGAATTGCAGAAAGAGAACGTCTTTATTATGCATCAGGAACGCGCCATGAGCCAGCACATTCGGCCGCTGCGCATCCTGATTTTAAACCTGATGCCGACAAAAATCGTCACCGAAACGCAGCTGGCGCGGCTTTTGGCCAACAGCCCCTTGCAGGTGCAGGTCACGTTTTTGCAGACGGCTACCCACAGCACGACCCATACGGCACCCGAGCATATGAAGGCGTTTTACAAGACGTTCGATGAAATCAAAAATGAGCGCTTCGACGGTATGATCATCACCGGCGCACCCATTGAAGATTTGGATTACGAGGATGTGGACTACTGGGAAGAGCTCTGCCGCATCATGGATTACACTAAAGAAAACGTTTACTCTACCATTCATCTGTGCTGGGGTGCACTGGCAGGTTTGTACTACCACTTCGGCATTCCCAAGGTGCATCTGGACAAAAAAATGTTCGGCGTGTTCGAGCACCGCGTCACCCGGCCCTCCAACCCGCTGGTGCGCGGTTTTGACGAGGTTTTTTACGCCCCGCACAGCCGCTGGGCCGGGCTGGACCGCGCCGCCATCGATGCCTGCGGCGATTTACGCATTTTGGCAGAAAGTGACGTAGCCGGGCCGATGCTGCTTTCCACCGAGTCCGGGCGTCAGATTTTTGTCATCGGCCACCCCGAATACGACAAATACACGCTGGACAAGGAGTACAAGCGGGATGTTGCGGCAGGCAAACCCATCAACATTCCCTGCAACTACTACCCCGACGACGACCCCAGCCGCGACCCGCTGTTCCGCTGGCGTGCGCACGGATATCTTCTGTACACGAACTGGCTGAACTACTATGTCTACCAGGATACGCCGTATGATTTGAACCGCCTGGAAGCATTGGAAAAGTAATAGTCTACTCCGTAGGGGTCGATGCTTGCATCCGCCCTTACAAAGTTTAACGGTAAGGAGCACCTTATGCCCAAAATCAGCGCCTGCATTGTGGCGTACTGTGATTATGACGAGGTCTGCGCGGCGGTGCGCAGCATTTTACACTACACCCCCACCCCGGATCTCACCCTGTACGTGGTGGATAACGCCAGCCCCGACGGCTGCGGCAAGCAGCTGGCGGAAACTGATTTTGGCGACACCCGCGTAACCGTGCTGACGCTGTCGGAAAATGTCGGCTTTGGCCGAGGGCACAACGCTGTGCTGGACCGCCTGACCAGCGAGGTGCATTTTATCCTGAACCCTGACATTGTGCTGACCGAGAATATTTTAGAGCCAATGGCCGCCTGGCTGCTGGCACAGGAAGGGGCCGCCATGGCAACGCCGCAGCTGCACTACCCGGATGGCCGTTTGCAGCACCTGCCCCGCCGTAAGCCCACACCCTGGCTGCTGCTGGCACGGCAGCTGGCTCCGAAGTTTGACGGCATCTTCAAAAAAGCGGACGACCACTACACGATGCAGGACGAGGATTTGACCGTGCCCCGCCGCATTGCGTTCTGCACCGGCAGCTTTATGGCCGTGCGCACCAATGTATTCAAAGAAATTGGCGGGTTTGACCCCGCGTATTTCATGTATGTCGAGGACGCCGATCTGACCCAGAAAGTGCTGCAAAAGGGCACTGTCTGGCTGACACCGCAGTTTTCCGCCATCCATGCCTGGCACCGCGCCCCGATGCGCGACGCGGGCAAGTTCAAGATGCAGCTGGTGAGCATGGGGCGGTATTTCAAAAAATGGGGTTGCGGCAAGGGCAAAGTTTAATGCTGACCTTGCAAAACAAATAAAAATTGTGCAACCACCCGTTTTTGCGGGTGGTTGTAGTTTTTTTGCGCGGCTATTGTGACATTTCCTGCTGCGCGGCCGTTTAGTGGGTACAAGGCCTTGAATCAGAAAGGAAGAATCACAACGCTATGGAGGATAACAAAATCATAGATGCCCTGCTGGCAGAGCCCGAAACGGGGTTGCAGTTTTTGCTGACACAGTACGGCGGGCTGATTCATGCCGTCATTTGCCGTATTCTGCCCAACAACCCGCAGGATGCCGAGGAGTGCGCTGCCGACGTTCTGGTGGCAGCATGGAAACACGCCGCCGAATTTAAGCGGCAAAACCGTCCGCTGCGCGCCTGGCTGTGTGTGACGGCGCGCAATGCGGCCATCGACCGTTGGCGGGCGCTGCGACCCCGACAACAGGAATGTGAGCTGAACGACGAACTGGCGCAGGATTGGATGACCGAGCGCCGTTCCACCGAGGCGGAAGAACTGATTGCCCAACTGCTGACCGAACTGCCGGAGCCGGACAGGGAGATATTTTTCCGCCGCTATTATTACAGGGAGTCCTGCCGCGAAATCGGCCGCAGGCTGAATATGCAGGAACATACCGTCAATGTCAGACTTTCCCGCGGGCGCGAAAAACTGCGCAAACAGTTTGCCACGCTGTGCAATACCTATTAAGAGGGGGCTGCAACTTATGCGTAACAATACAAAAACCGCTGATTCCCTGTTGGAACAGTATCCCACAAAAACCGTGCCGCTGAGCAAGCAGGAAGAAAAGCGCATCTATGACATGGCGCTGAAAAAAATAGAGAAGGCGGGCAGTTACACGCCGCCCAAGCTGAAAAAACACCGCCGTATACCTGTGTGCGTGGCTGCTGCCGTGGCGGCAACCTGTGTGCTCTCGGCAGGCATTGCCGCAGCACCGTATATCAAGGAGTTGGCCGAAGGAAAAATCGGGTTTTTCATCGATGCCAAATCGCAGGCGCAGGTGCAGAATGTACTGGACGCCCCGCGCGGCGAGTACGGCGGGCAGCAGACCGATACGGAAGGCCACAATACCGAAATCGGCCAGACGCAGACGCTGGACGGCGTCAACTACACGCTGGACACGGTGTCCATGGACGCCGCCACGCTGGATTGCTTCTTTACCGTAAGCGGTGAGAATGTGGTGTCGAAATTCTTGGATGCCGACAGCATCTACCCCGAATGGGAACAGCTTAGCAGCAATACGCCGTGGATGGCGGCGCAAATCAACGGCGGCGAGGAAATTTACACGGTGCAAAGCGATTTCTATCGCCAGGGTGACGATACCTTCCGGTTGTGGCTGCACTATCAGCTGCCGCAAGAGCCGCAGGGCGACACCGTTATGCTGCGTCTGTTGGATTCCCACGCTGCAGAGGGAGAACCGGGGCTTAGCTACACAATGGAACTGAACGGCGAGCAGGTGCGTGCCGGGGCGCGCCGCGTTGCGCCGACAGTGCTGGATTTCGGCATTACCGATGCCCTGCTGGGCGATAACCCCATCACGCTGGACAGCCTGTGTTTCGGCACCGGCAGCGGCAGCCTTGTGAAACATTCCGAGGCGGATGAAAAATTTGCCGAAACGCACCCCTTTGGTGTGGTAAGCGAGGACGAGGAAAAGAAACTGCGGGGTGAGGATGCGGACAACCCTGTGATCTTCAACGGCGGAATGATTTTGACCGACGATACGGGGCGGGAACTGCTGCCCAGCTCCCCCGACGGCGTATCCGGCGGTGCTGTTGCCTATACCGTGCCGGCCGAAAATGCCCAAAGCATCACCTTTACCCCCGTGTACCACAGCGGTGTGGACGAATACGAGGAGCGCACCGTGACCGTGGACGAAATGCAGCAGGGCGTGAAAATTGCCACCAGCGATGCGGGCGGCTACACCCTGCAGAACTTTGCCGTGCAGGGGCAGGCACTGACCTGGCAGATGGTACCCTACGGCTATGCGCAGAGCTGTGAGCTGACGCCGCAGGACGAGGAATATATCGACACGAACACCAATTCCTATGCCATGCGCAGCAGCACCGTGGACCCGACCACCGGCATCATCAGCTGCCGCATCGACTACTACACCGCAGACCCCGCGCAGGTGGCGAAAATCAGCGAGTTCCGGTATCTGTTCGGCAGCGGATACCATGCGGACGAAAGCCGTGCCGTCACGCTGCCGCTGCAATAAAAAAGTCGCCCTTGACAAACCTGTTGGTAGTGTGGTACAGTAACACTATGCAAGGCCGCCGACCGACGGAATAGCGTGGGGTTTACCACGGGGGACGCGGCATGATGACTTGCTTTTTAAGCCGACCGTCTGGGCTGCATACACTGGTGTATGGTGTGTGCAGCCCATTTTTGTTTAACATGGAGGTATCGTTATGCTGAGCGACATCGAAATTGCACAGGCCGCCGAAATGAAGCCCATCACGGAGATTGCGGGCAAGCTGGGCCTGCAGGGTGAGGACATCATCCCTTACGGCCATTACAAGGCCAAGCTCAACCATAAGCTGGCCAAGAGTGACAAGCCCGAGGGCAAGCTGATTCTGGTCACCGCCATCAGCCCCACGCCCGCCGGTGAGGGCAAGACCACGACCAGCGTGGGTCTGGCCGATGCCATGAATGCCCTTGGCAAAAAGACGATGCTCTGCCTGCGTGAGCCTTCTCTGGGACCTGTGTTCGGCATTAAGGGCGGCGCGGCAGGCGGCGGCTATGCACAGGTCGTGCCTATGGAGGACATCAACCTGCATTTCACCGGTGACATCCACGCCATCGGCACCGCCAACAACCTACTGGCCGCCATGATCGACAACTCGATCCAGCAGGGCAACCCGCTGAACATCGACCCCCGCCGCATCACCTGGAAGCGCTGCATGGATATGAACGACCGCCAGCTGCGGTATATCGTGGATGGCCTGGGCGGCAAAGTCAACGGAACGCCCCGTGAGGACGGCTTTGATATCACCGTTGCCAGCGAGGTCATGGCGGTGTTCTGCCTGGCCACCGACCTGGAAGATTTGAAGGCACGCCTGTCCCGCATTGTCTGTGCCTACACCTACGATGGCCAGCCTGTCACGGCCGGGCAGATCGGCGCAGCGGGCGCGATGACCGCCCTTCTGAAAGACGCCATTGATCCGAACCTTGTCCAGACGCTGGAGCACAACCCCGCCATCATTCATGGCGGGCCGTTCGCCAACATCGCCCACGGCTGCAACAGTGCCATCGCCACCAAGCTGAGCCTGAAGCTGGCCGACTACGTTGTGACCGAGGCGGGCTTTGGCGCAGATCTGGGCGCGGAGAAGTTCCTGGATATCAAGTGCCGCGCTGCCGGGCTGCACCCCGCCGCCGTTGTGCTGGTGGCAACCGTGCGTGCGCTGAAATCCCACGGCGGTGTGGCTAAGCCTGATTTGAGCAAGCCCAACGCCGAGGCTGTGCGGGCGGGTTCTGCCAACCTGGCACGTCACATTGAAAATTTGCAGAACTTCGGCCTGCCGGTCTGCGTTGCCATCAACGCCTTCCCCACCGACACGTTGGAGGAAATGGACGTCATTTACGACATCTGCGCCAAGGCCGGTGTGCCCTGCGCCCTGAGCGAGGTCTTTGCCAAGGGCGGTGAGGGTGGCAAGGCCCTGGCCGAGACAGTGCTTTCCATCCTGGATGACAAGGCCAAGGTCAACTACACCTATGAGCTGAATGCACCGCTGGCCGATAAGATTGCGGCGGTTGCCAAAAAGATTTACCGCGCGGGCGGTGTGAGCTACACCCCCGCCGCAAAGAAAACGCTGGACGAGCTGACCGCGCTGGGCTATGGTGATTTGCCGGTTTGCATTGCCAAGACGCAGTATTCTTTCAGCGACAATGCCAAGCTGACCGGCGCCCCCGAGGGCTTCACGCTGAATGTGCGCGAGGTACGACTCTCTGCCGGCGCGGGGTTTGTGGTCGTGGTCTGCGGCAGCATCATGACGATGCCCGGCCTGCCCAAACACCCCGCCGCTATGGACATTGACGTGGATGTACATGGAAAGATCACGGGGTTGTTCTAAGGCAACACCGCATAATTCCCGCCTTACGGCTTAAGCACCGCTCCGGCGGCTGCGGCACTTAGAATTATGCGGTATTGCCCTAACTTATTACATCAATCAAGCAAAGCGGGTATCCAAACGGATACCCGCTTTGTTCATTATACAGTAGGGGCGGGCTTCAAGTCCGCCCATGGACATTTGCCGCACCTTTTCCCTGCTCTATCCAGACCGGGTATTCTATGCCCGCGGCGTGGCGGTGTCAGGCATCGGCTTCCGGGCATTCCTCTGGTGCCTTTTTCATATCCGGTGCGGTCTCACCGCCGGGTAGCTTCTGGCCGAAGGACGGCACAAAGAAATATTTGCGGATGATGAAGATCAGCGCGATGGCACCGACGCTGACGAGGTTCTGCACAGCGTCCTCGTGGCCGACGATCATATGGCGGGCGATAGCGTAAAGCAGCACTTCCAGCACGCTGCCGGGGCTGTGCTTTGCCAGCATCTTGATGAATTCGATGCCGATAACGATGTCCAGCGCACGTTCCAAGAACGTATGTGCCTCTATGCTTTCCGCGTCGGTCAAAAGGCCCGGCATCAGCTCCACCAGCGGGACGATGCTGAGCAGCAGGGCCACCAGCACAATGGCGGAGAGCACAACCTCCAAAATACCAGCGGCCTCGGCAATCTGATCGCGGAAAACGCGCTTGAACCATTCCTCCTTGCCGTGCAGGGCGCGGCGTGTCAGGCGTCGTCTGGGTTCACTCATAACTTTCTCCTTTTTGGGGTATTTTTATTATCATAGCATATTTTGCCCCGATATACCAGCATAATTATACAGACCGTTTTAAAGTATGACAATCGCCTTCAAAACTCCATCAAAAGCGACAAAAAGCACCGGTCAAAACCGGGTGGCGTGGTTTTTTGGCTGAAATGTCCGCCGGGCGCTTGCAATTTCTTTTCCCAGAGTTTACACTGGTTTCACAGGGCATCATCTTACTTTTATATTAAAGGGGGATCTTCCGTGGCAAACGCAATGCAGCGTCTTGGTTTTCACGTGGGTGTTCTGTACCGTCATACTCTTTTCACATCAAAACTGCAGCGCAGTGTATCCTAACGGGGCACTGCGCTGTTTTGCTTCGTAAAGGAGGTTTCTAAACGCATGAAAAAAGTAGCGATCATCATGGGTTCCGACAGTGATTGGCCGGTGGTCAAATCCGCCTGCACGGTGCTGAAGGATTTCGGCGTGCCTTATGAGGCACACATTCTTTCCGCCCACCGCACGCCGGAGGCTGCCGCCGCGTTTGCCAAGTCTGCCCGCGCCAATGGGTACGGCGTGATTTTGTGCGCTGCCGGTATGGCCGCACACCTGGCCGGTGCCTTTGCTGCCAACACCACCCTGCCGGTCGTCGGCATCCCGATGAAGGGCGGCGCGATGGACGGCCTGGACGCATTGCTTGCCACTGTGCAGATGCCCAGCGGGTTCCCGGTCGCCACCGTGGCGCTGAACGGTGCCAAGAACGCCGCCTACCTGGCCGTGGCGATCCTGGCTGTTGCCGACGACGAGCTGGCAGAAAAGCTTGACAAATTCCGCGCCGATACTGCCGCCGCGATTGCCAAGAAGGACGCCGCCATTGCCGCCGAGGCTGCGGCGCTGTAACACTTGCATACCATCCACAACCATATTATAATAAAGTAAAAGGAGCGTTTCTCATGAATTACGAAGTTAAAGAGCAACTGTACGAAGGCAAGGCCAAGCAGGTTTTCGCTACCAATGATCCCGAAATCGTCATGGTCCACTACAAGGACGACGCCACCGCAGGCGACGGCGAGAAGAAGGGTACCATCCGCGACAAGGGCATCGTCAACAATAAACTGTCCAACGCTCTGATGCAGAAGCTGGAGAAAGAGGGCATCCCCACCCATTACGTTAAGGAAGTCAACGACCGTGATACTTTCGTCAAGAAGGTAGACATCGTTCCGCTGGAAGTCATCATCCGCAATGTCGCCGCCGGTCATTTCAGCCTGCGCATGGGCGTACCCGAGGGCAAGGTGTTCAAGACCCCCATCCTCGAGTACAGCTACAAGAACGACGACCTGCATGACCCGTTCATCAACCACTACTACGCCCTGGCCCTCGACCTGGCTACCCAGGAAGAGCTGGACACCATCGCCAAATACGCCTTCAAGGTCAACGAAGTGCTGAAGAAGATTATGCTGGACGCCAACATCCGTCTGGTCGACTTCAAGCTCGAGTTTGGCCGCCTGTCCGACGGCACCATCATCCTGGCTGACGAAATCAGCCCTGACACCTGCCGTTTCTGGGATGCCACCACCGGCGCACACCTGGATAAGGATCTGTTCCGCCGCAACATGGGCGGCGAGGCCGATGCCTACCAGGAAGTCATGAAGCGGCTGCTGGGCTGATTTTCCGACAATTCGGGTGACGCGTAGGGCGGTATCTGCCGCGGGGCGTCGGGGACGCCGCCCCCTACAACATACAAACGGAGCAAAACATGAGCGAATTTTCCCAATACACTGAAGCCCTGCACGAAGAGTGCGGCGTGTTCGGTATGTATGACAAAACCGGCGAGACTGATATGGTCAGCGCCGTGTACAGTGCGCTGTACGCCTTGCAGCACCGCGGCCAGGAGAGCTGCGGCATTGCCCTGAACGTAGACGGCGTTTTGTCCGGCCACCGCGATCTGGGCCTTGTCAGCGAGGTTTTCACCAAGCGCGTGCTGGAAGAACTCCCCCGTGGTGCCAAGATGGCTACCGGTCATGTGCGCTATGCCACAGCCGGTCAGCGCAGCCGTTCCAACGCACAGCCGATGGTCCTGCATCACTGCAAGGGTGCTATGGCGGTCTGCCACAACGGCAACCTGGTCAATGCGCCCAAGCTGCGCCGCAAGCTGGAAATGAGCGGTTCCATCTTTCACGGCACATCGGACACTGAGGTCATTGCCTATCTGCTGACCCAGAACCGGCTGCTGACCCCCAACATTGAGATGGCCGTCAGCCGCACGATGGACGACATTGAGGGCGCGTATTCCCTCGTCATCATGACCCACACCAAGCTGATTGCGGCGCGTGACCCCAACGGTTTCCGCCCGCTCTGCATCGGTGAACTGCCCGACGGCAACGGCTGGGCCTTTGCCAGCGAGAGCTGCGCACTGGACGCTGTGGGCGCGAAGTTCGTCCGCGATGTTCAGCCCGGCGAGATCGTCATTGCCGACCACAACGGCCTGCGTTCCATCGTGGATCATTGCGGCACCGCGCCCCACACGATGTGCGTGTTTGAGTACATCTACTTTGCCCGCCCGGATTCCATCATCGAGGGCACCTGCGTCCACGAGGCCCGCCTGCAGGCTGGCCGTTTCTTGGCACAGGAGCACCCGGTCGAAGCTGATGTTGTCATCGGTGCACCGGACTCCGGCCTGGACGCCGCGCTGGGTTACGCCCAGGAGAGCGGCATCCCCTACGGCGTTGGCTTCATCAAAAACAAATACGTCGGCCGTACCTTCATTCAGAGCAGCCAGGCCCAGCGCGAGAGCAGCGTGCGCATCAAGCTAAATGCCATTTCGTCCACGGTCAAAGGCAAGCGGGTCGTCCTCGTCGATGACTCCATCGTGCGCGGCACCACCAGCGCCCGCACTATCCGTCTGCTGCGCGAAGCCGGGGCCGCCGAGGTACACTACCGCATCAGCGCCCCGCCGTTTGTCCATCCCTGCTACTTCGGCACCGACATTCCCGACGAGAAAGATTTGATTGCCACCGGCCATACCGTGGAGGAAATCAACAAGATGGTCGGTTCCGATACACTGGGATACCTGAGCATCGAGCATGTCCAGCAGCTGGCCATCCACAGCAAGTGCGGCTTCTGCACAGGCTGCTTTAGCGGCAAATACCCGGTCAACCCGCCCACCGAGACCATGGATATCGTCTACGACAAGCCATTGAGCGTGTCGAACCCGAATAAGAAATTGTGAGGATTTCAAGATGGAAAAAAGCTATTCTGCCAGCTATGCTGCGGCCGGTGTAGATATCACCGCCGGTTACCGCTCTGTGGAGCTGATGAAACAGTACGTGGCCCGCACGATGACCGAGAACTGTATCGGCGGTTTGGGCGGCTTCGGCGGCCTGTTTGAGCTGGACTGCACCGGCATGGAGCATCCTGTTCTGATTTCCGGCACCGACGGCGTCGGCACCAAGCTGCGTATCGCCATGCTGCTGGACAAGCACGACACCATCGGCATCGACTGCGTTGCCATGTGCGTCAATGACGTGATCTGTGCAGGCGCGAAGCCCCTGGTTTTCCTTGACTACATTGCCTGCGGCAAGAATATCCCCGAGAAGATCGCAGAGATCGTCAAGGGCGTGGCCGAGGGCTGCGTGCAGGCGGGCTGCTCCCTGGTGGGCGGCGAGACTGCCGAGCACCCCGGCATGATGCCTGAAGATGAGTACGACCTGGCCGGCTTCACTGTCGGCGTGGTGGACAAGGCCAAGATTTTGGACAACTCCACGATGCAGCCGGGCGACGTCATTATTGCGCTGCCCTCCACCGGTGTACATTCCAACGGTTTCTCGCTGGTTCGCAAGATTTTCGACATTGACAACAACCCCGATGTGCTGAAAAAGACCTTTGACGGCATGGATAAGCCCCTTGGCGAGGCCCTGCTGGCCCCCACCCGCATCTATGTCAAGCCCGTTCTGGCCGTTATGGACGAAATCACGGTCAAGGGAGTTTCCCACATCACCGGTGGTGGCTTCTACGAAAACATTCCCCGCAGCCTGAAGAAGGGCTGCGCCGCTCGCATTGCCAAGGCCGATGTACGCACCCCTGCCCTGTTCGACGTGATGCAGCGTGAGGGCGGCATCTCCGAGCACGATATGTTCAACACCTTCAACATGGGCGTTGGCATGGTGCTGACCGTCGCGCCCGAGGACGCCGACAGGGCCCTCGAGATTTTAAAAGCCCACGGCGAGGACGCCTACCGTCTGGGCACCATCGTCGAGGGTGATGGGGTCGTGCTGGTATGAAGCGTGTAGCAGTTCTGGTCTCCGGCGGCGGCACAAATTTACAGGCTCTGCTGGAAAGCGAGCAGCGCGGCGAGAACCCCAACGGTAAAATCGTTCTGGTCGTCGCCAGCAAGCCCGGCGTCTATGCACTGGAGCGCGCCGCGAACTTCGGCGTGGAATCCGCCGTCGTCAGCCGCAGGGACTACGCCAGCAGCGCCGATTTTGACGCCGCCCTGCTGGGCGTTTTACAGGCCCATGACATTGATGTGGTCGTGCTGGCAGGCTTCTTGAGCGTGCTGGGTGAGCGTGTCATTGCGGCCTACCGCAATAAGATCATCAATGTTCATCCGAGCTTGATTCCCAGCTTCTGCGGTCCCGGTTTCTATGGGCTGAAAGTGCATGAGGCAGCGCTGGCCCGGGGCGTCAAGCTGACCGGCGCGACTGTGCATCTGGTCAATGAGGAATGTGACGGCGGGCCGATCCTGCTGCAAAAGGCCGTGGCCGTTCAGCCCGGCGACACCCCCGAGACTTTGCAGAAGCGCGTCATGGTGGAGGCCGAGTGGCAGTTATTGCCCAAGGCGCTGGCCATGGTGTGCAGCGACGAGGTATAAATTATGAAAAAGAACCTTTACAAATATCTTGCCGGGAATGAGTACCCGGGCCGCGGCATTGTGCTGGGGCAGAGTCCCGACGGCAGCAAGGTGTTCGTCGCCTACTGGATCATGGGCCGCAGCGCCAACAGCCGCAACCGCGTGTTTGAGCCCATCGAGGGCGGCATCCGCACGGTGGCCGCTGACCCTGCCAAGCTGGAAGATCCGCACCTGATTATTTACAACGCCGTGCTGACCCTGCGGGAGACCACCGTTGTGACCAACGGCGACCAGACCGACACGATTGCCCAGTTCATGAACGGCAACCTCTTCCCCGGGTACAGCTTCGAGGCGGCCCTTGCCACCCGCACCTACGAAGACGATGCGCCGAACTTCACCCCGCGCATCTCCGGTGTCGTAGATATGCGCCGCGGCGGCTACAAGCTGTCCATCGTCAAATCCAACGAGGGCAACGCTGACAGCGTACAGCGCCAGACCTATGACTACCCGCAGCCCGTCGCCGGTGAGGGCCATTTCATCAGCACCTACGTCAAGAACGGTGCCCCCATCCCGAGCTTTGCGGGCGAGCCGCTGCGCGTCGCCATCGACACGAACGACGCCGACAAGTTTGCCGAGAAGCTGTGGGGATCCTTGAACGAGGACAACAAGGTCAGCCTGTTTGTGCGCAGCATTGAGCTGGAGACCGGCACCTACGAGGATCTTATTCTGAACAAATACACCGCTGTGGAGGGTTAATATGAACGAATTTCAGCTGAAATACGGCACGAACCCCAACCAGAAACCCGCCCGCATCTACATGGCGGACGGTTCCGACCTGCCAGTACAGATTTTGAATGGCCGCCCGGGGTACATCAACTTCCTGGATGCCTTCAACTCCTGGCAGCTCGTGCGCGATTTGAAGAAGGCGCTGGGTCAGCCCGCTGCCGCCAGCTTCAAGCATGTCTCCCCCGCCGGTGCGGCCATCGGCCTGCCGCTGGATGACACGCTGCGTGCCATGTACCACATTGCCCCCGAGACCGAGCTTTCCCCACTGGCCTGTGCCTACGCCCGCGCCCGCGGCGCGGACCGTATGTCCAGCTTTGGTGACTGGATCGCGCTGTCTGACGTCTGCGATCTGAGCACTGCAAAGCTGATTCAGCATGAAGTCTCCGACGGCATCATTGCCCCCGGCTACGACGCTGACGCGCTGGAAGTGCTGAAGGGCAAGAAGAAGGGCAACTACGCCATCGTCCAGATCGACGCTGACTACGAGCCGCAGCCACTGGAGACCCGCACCGTGTTCGGCGTGACCTTTGAACAGGGCCGCCAGGATCTGGATATCTCCAACGAGACGATGCTGCAGAATATCGTGACCGAGAACCAGTTCATCAGTGACGAGCAGCGCCGCGATTTGGTCATCAGCTTGATCGTGCTGAAATACACCCAGTCCAACAGCGTTTGCTACGTGCAGGACGGCCAGACCATCGGCGTCGGCGCGGGCCAGCAGAGCCGCGTGCATTGCACCCGCCTGGCAGGCCAGAAGGCCGACAACTGGCAGCTGCGCCATATGCCGAAAGTATTGGCCCTGCCTTTCCGCGACGATGTGGCAAAGCCCAACCGCGACAATGCCATTGACGTGTACATCGGCGACACGCCGGAGGATGTCATCGGTGATGATGTCTGGGCCGAGACCTTCACCGAGCAGCCTGCCCCGCTGACTGCCGAGGAAAAGCGCACCTGGCTGGACGCCGTGACTGGCGTTTCCCTGGGCAGCGACGCGTTCTTCCCCTTCGGCGACAACATTGAGCGCGCCCGCCGCAGCGGCGTGACCGCCATTGTGCAGCCGGGCGGCTCCATCCGCGACCAGCAGGTCATCGACACCTGCAACAAGTACGGCATTGCGATGGCGTTCTGCGGCATCCGCTTGTTCCATCACTAAGCAATATTCAACGCGCCTGCGGCGTATTTTGCGTCGCGGGCAGTTGGTGTTTTACAGGAGGTTCCTCATGAAAATTCTGGTCGTTGGCGGCGGCGGGCGTGAGCACGCCATCATCCGTGCGCTGAAAAAAAGCCCCCGCTGCACTGAGATCTGGTGCGCACCCGGCAACGGCGGCATCAGCTACGATGCCACCTGCAAGGCCATCCCTGCCACCGATGTGGACGCGATGGTCAAGTTTGCGAAAGAAGAAGCCTTCGATTATGTAGTCGTCGCCCAGGATGACCCGCTGGCCCTGGGCATGGTCGATGCACTGGCTGCTGTCGGCATCCCGGCTTTCGGCCCCGACAAGGCTGCGGCCCGCATTGAGGCCAGCAAGGTGTTCAGCAAAGACCTGATGAAGAAATACGGCATTCCTACAGCGAAATATGAGACGTTCGACGATCCCGAAAAGGTCATGGACTACATCAAGGCCGAGGGCAAGTACCCGGTCGTTATCAAAGCGGACGGCTTGGCGCTGGGCAAGGGCGTTCTGATCTGCCAGAATGAGCAGGAGGCCGCCGACGGCGTCAAGGAGATCATGCTGGACAAAAAGTTCGGCGCGTCCGGCAACCATGTGGTTGTGGAAGAGTTTTTGACCGGCCCCGAGGTCAGCGTACTGTCCTTCTGTGACGGCAAGACCGTGAAGCCGATGGTGTCCAGCATGGACCACAAGCGTGCGCTGGATCACGATGAGGGCTTGAACACCGGCGGCATGGGCACGGTGGCCCCGAACCCCTACTACACGCCGGAAATCGCCGAGCGCTGCATGAAGGAGATTTTCCTGCCGACGGTCGCCGCCATGCAGGCCGAGGGCTGCCCCTTCAAGGGGTGCCTCTACTTTGGCCTGATGCTGACGCCCGACGGCCCCAAGGTCATCGAGTACAACTGCCGCTTCGGCGACCCCGAGACCCAGGTCGTGCTGCCCCTGCTGGAAAGCGACCTGCTGACCGTGATGGAATCGACGACCAACGGCACGCTGGATACGACCGAGGTCAAGTTCCGCGACGGCGCGGCGGCCTGTGTGATTCTGGCCAGCGGCGGGTATCCCCTTTCTTATGAGAAGGGCAAGGAAATTTCCGGCCTGGCTGCGGGCCAGCTTGACGCTGCGGACGTGACGGTGTATCATGCAGGTACGGCCATCAAAGACGGCAAGCTCGTCACCAACGGCGGCCGCGTGCTGGGCGTGACCGCCACGGCCAACACCCTGCCTGACGCGCTGAAAAAGGCCTATGCCGCAACCGAGAGCATCCATTTTGACAAGCTGCACAAGCGCAGTGATATCGGCGCAAGAGCGCTGGCGGCGATGGAGTAACGGAGGAAATACAATGGTATATCGCATTTATGTTGAGAAAAAGCCCGGCTTCGACGGTGAAGCCCAGGGGCTGCTGCATGAGCTGGTCGATTTGGTCGGCATCCAAAACCTGACCGGCCTGCGCCTTTTGAACCGCTACGACGTCGAGGGCATCGACAATGTGCTGTTCCAGCAGGCCATCCCCACTGTGTTCAGCGAGCCGCCGGTGGATGTGACCTACGACGCACTGCCCGACGCCAAGACCGTGTTTGCCGTTGAGTACCTGCCCGGCCAGTTTGACCAGCGCGCCGACTCCGCCAGCGAGTGCATCCAGCTGTTGAGCCAGGGCGAGCGCCCCGCTGTGCGTTCTGCCCGCGTCTATCTGCTGGACGGCGAGCTGACTGCCGATGATCTGGCCGCTATTAAAAAGTACGTCATCAACCCGGTGGAGGCCCGCGAGGCCAGCCTTGACGAGCGCAGCACCTTGAAGATGGAGTTTGCCATCCCCACCGAGGTCGAGACGCTGACCGGCTTTACCGCCCTGGATGACGATGCACTGGAATCCTTCCGCAATGAGAAGGGCCTTGCCATGGATCACGCGGATATCGTGTTCTGCCAGAACTACTTTAAGTCCGAGCACCGCGACCCGACCATCACCGAGATTCGCCTCATCGACACCTACTGGTCCGACCACTGCCGCCACACGACGTTCGGCACGATTCTCGACGATGTGAAGATCGACGACGAGCTGGTACAGGCCGCGTTCGACCGTTACATGGCTCTGCGTGCCGAGACCGGCCGTGACAAGAAGAACCGCACCCTGATGGACTGCGCGACGATTGGTGCCAAGGCCCTGAAGCAGCGCGGCATTCTGAAGAACCTCGACGAGAGCGAGGAAATCAACGCCTGCACGGTCAAAATCAAGTGCGATGTGGACGGCGAGCAGCAGGATTGGCTGTTCCTGTTCAAGAACGAGACCCATAACCACCCCACCGAAATTGAACCTTTCGGCGGTGCGGCGACCTGCATCGGCGGTGCCATCCGCGACCCGCTGTCCGGCCGCAGTTATGTTTACCAGGCCATGCGTGTGACCGGTGCAGCTGACCCGCTGAAGCCTGTTTCCGAGACGATGCCCGGCAAGCTGCCCCAGCGCAAGCTGGTCACCACCGCTGCCGCCGGCTATTCCAGCTACGGCAACCAGATTGGCCTTGCCACCGGTCAGGTAGCCGAGCTGTACCACCCCGGCTACGCCGCCAAGCGCATGGAGATTGGCGCGGTCGTGGGCGCAACGCCCGCCAGCCATGTACGCCGTGAGGAACCCGCCCCCGGTGATGTGGTCATCCTGCTGGGCGGCCGCACGGGCCGTGACGGCGTCGGCGGCGCAACGGGTTCTTCCAAGGCGCACAAACTGACGAGCCTGGAAACCTGCGGTGCCGAGGTGCAAAAGGGCAACGCGCCCATTGAGCGCAAACTGCAGCGCCTGTTCCGCCGCGAGGATGCCTGCCGCCTCATTAAGCGCTGCAACGACTTCGGCGCGGGCGGTGTGTCTGTCGCCATCGGCGAACTGGCTGACGGTCTGCATATTGACCTGAACAAAGTCACCCGCAAGTATGAGGGCCTGGACGGCACCGAACTGGCAATTTCCGAAAGTCAGGAGCGCATGGCCGTGGCCGTGGCTGCCGAGGATGCCGAGACCTTTATGAAGTACGCCGCCGAGGAAAATCTCGAGGCGACCATCGTTGCCACCGTCACCGAGGAAAAACGGATGCGTGAGGTATGGAACGGCAAGACCATTGTTGACCTGTCCCGCGAGTTCCTGAACTCCAACGGTGCCGAGCGCCACGCCAACGCCCACATCCTGCCCGGCCATGTCTGGCAGCCCCAGTTTGCCGGTGTGAGCTTTGAAGAAAAAATGGAGTCTATGGTCAGTGACCTGAACGTTTGCAGCCAGAAGGGCCTGGGCGAGCGCTTCGACTCCACCATCGGCGCAGCCACCGTGCTGATGCCTTACGGCGGCAAGTACCAGCTGACCCCGACCATGGCCATGGCCGCCAAACTGCCTGTGGACGGCGAGACAACGACCTGCTCCGGCATGGCGTGGGGCTTCAACCCCTACCTGACCGAGGCTGACCCCTACCGTGGTGCCTACCTGGCCGTGGTGGAGAGCGTGACCAAGCTGGTCTGCGCGGGCTTCCACCATGAGGATATGTACCTGACCTTCCAGGAATATTTTGAGCACATGAACGACAAGCCCGAGCGCTGGGGCAAGCCGCTGGCCGCCCTGCTGGGCGCACTGGATGCCCAGATGGGCCTGGGGATTGCGTCCATCGGCGGTAAGGACTCCATGTCCGGCAGCTTTGAGGGGCTGGACGTACCCCCGACGCTGGTCAGCTTTGCAACGGCCATCGGCAACACCCGCGACGTGCAGAGCCCCGAGTTCAAGAAAGCCAACAGCTCGATCGTCATCTTGCGCCCCAACTACAAGAACGGTCTGCCTGAGATCGGCAGCCTGGTTGCCATTTACAAGACCGTCGAACAGATGATCGACGAGGGCAAGGTGCTGGCCGCTGCGACGCCGGGTTACGGCGGCGTGGCCGAGGCGCTGTTCAAAATGTGCGTCGGCAACCATGTCGGCCTGCAGCTATCCAACAATATCGACCTGAACGGCCTGTTCAAACCTGCCTACGGCGCGGTCATCCTGGAACTGCTGGATGCCTCCGCCGGTGAGTTCCTGGGCTTTACCACCGTGGACTACACGCTGGAAGCCGAGGGCAAGCACATCGACCTGGCCCGCCTACAGGAGCTGTGGGAGCAGAAGCTCGAGCCTGTGTTCCCCTACCGCAAGGCCGGTGAATTTGTACCCGCACTGGAGCATGACTGCCCTGCCAACAAGCGTGTGGCCCCCGCTGTGCGCCTGGCGACGCCGCGGGTCATCATCCCGGTGTTCCCCGGCACGAACTGCGAATACGACACGGCCCGCGCCTTCCGCCGTGCCGGCGGTGATCCGCACATTCTGGTTTTGAAGAACCTTTCCCCCGCTGACGTGGCCGAGAGCTGCGAGGCGCTGGTGAAGGAGCTTGACCAGGCGCAGATTTTGATGCTGCCGGGCGGTTTCTCCGGCGGCGACGAGCCGGACGGCTCCGCAAAGTTCATTGCTTCCTTCTTCCGCAACCCGGCGGTGGCCGACGCCGTCAACCGTCTGCTGAACCAGCGTGACGGCCTGGCCCTGGGCATCTGCAACGGTTTCCAGGCGCTCATCAAGCTGGGCCTGGTGCCCTACGGCGAGATTCGCCCCATCACGGCGGACGACCCGACGCTGACCTTCAACACAATTCACCGCCACCAGTCCATGCTGGTCCGCACCCGCGTTGCCAGCAACAAGAGCCCCTGGCTGAGCCGCTGCGATATCAACGACGAGCATCTGATCGCCATCAGCCACGGCGAGGGCCGCTTTGTCTGCAACGAGACGCTGCTGAACCAACTGATCGACAACGGCCAGATTGCAACGCAGTATGTGGACCTGACCTGCCGTCCGACGATGGATATGCGCTACAATCCCAACGGTTCTGTGCTGGCCATTGAGGGCATCACCAGCCCAGACGGCCGTGTCTTTGGCAAGATGGGCCACAGTGAGCGCAGCGGCGAGCAGCTGTACAAGAACGTCACCGGCGACAAATACCAGCCAATCTTTGAGGGCGGTGTGAATTACTTTAAGCTGTAAGAAAGTAGAGGACTTTTCCCATGGCACAACATGACCGTTATATTTCCCCTTTCTCCACCCGCTATGCTTCGGACGAGATGCAGTATATTTTCTCCGACGACAACAAGTTCCGCACCTGGCGCAAGCTGTGGATCGCGCTTGCCAAGGCCGAACAGAAGCAGGGTCTGGCAATAACCGATGAGCAGCTTGCCGAGTTGGAAGCCCACAAGGACGACATCAACTACGAGGATGCCATCGCCCGTGAGAAGCTGGTGCGCCACGACGTTATGAGCCATGTCTACGCCTATGGCCTGCAGTGCCCCAAGGCAAAGGGCATCATCCATCTGGGCGCGACCAGCTGCTATGTCGGCGACAACACCGATGTTATCGTCATGCGCGAGGCTTTGCAGCTGGTGCGCAAGAAGATCATCGGCGTGCTGGCAAACCTAGCTAAGTTCGCCGACGAGTACAAGGCTATGCCCTGCCTGGCCTACACCCACTGCCAGCCCGCGCAGCTGACCACCGTCGGCAAGCGTGCCACGCTCTGGATGAACGAGCTGTACATGGATCTGGAAGCCATCGACTACCAGATTTCCCAGCTGGCGCTGCGCGGCGTCAAGGGCACCACCGGCACCCAGGCCAGCTTTATGGAGTTGTTCAACGGCTACTCCGCCAAGATCAAGGCTGTCGAGGCCGACGTCTGCGCCCAGATGGGCTTTACCAAGGTCGTGCCGGTCTGCGGCCAGACGTACAGCCGCAAGGTGGACTACAACGTCCTGTCCGCCGTGGCGGGTCTGGGCCAGTCTGCCATGAAGATGGCGACCGACATCCGCCTGCTGGCAAACTTCAAGGAAATGGAGGAGCCGTTCGAGAAGAATCAGATTGGTTCCTCGGCCATGCCCTACAAGCGCAACCCCATGCGCTGTGAGCGCATCTGCGCTTTGAGCCGCTACCTGATGGTGGATGTGCTGAACCCCGCCATGACCGCTGGTACCCAGTGGTTTGAGCGCACGCTGGACGACTCTGCCAACAAGCGCATTGCGATGGCGGAGGGTTTCCTGGCTGCTGACGCAATTCTGAACATTCTGCTGAATGTCTCTGACGGTCTCGTCGTCTACCCGAAGGTTGTCCGCGCCCGTGTCATGGCCGAGCTACCCTTCATGGCCAGCGAGAACATCATGATGAAGGCTGTCAAGAAGGGCGGCGATCGTCAGGAGCTGCACGAGCGCCTGCGCGAGCACGCCGTGGCTGCTGCCGCCGTCGTCAAGCAGGAGGGCAAGCCCAACGACATGATTGCCCGCGTCGAGGCTGACCCTGCCTTCGGCCTGACCCGCGAGGAAATTGAGGCTGAGCTGTCCCCCGAGGCCTTCACCGGCCGCAGCAGCGAACAGGTCACCGAGTTCCTGCGCGACGTCATCCAGCCTGTACTGGACGCCAATAAAGAGGACTTGGGCCAGCATGTAGAGCTGAGCGTCTGATTTATTGCATCGTAAATTGTAGGGGCGAATGTTTGCATCCGCCCGCAGGTCGATGACAAGCATCGACCCCTACAGAACAGCAAAATACCCGTATTGTCTTACTAAAGGCAATACGGGTATTTTTTATGCAATTGTATCGGCGGACGTCAGGCCGGATTCCAACACATCCTCCATAAACGCGCTGTGGTCAGCGTAATCGCCGGTGGGCACAAGGGTGATGTCGTAATAGGTGATCGGCATGTCGTTGCTTTCCAGCACCTGCTTGAGGGTGTGCAGGACGGTTTGCATGTCCGCCTCGGTAGGCTTGCCATCGCACAGCACTTGTGCGCACAGGCGGCTGGGCACCTTTTGCAGCAGGGCTTTGTCAAAGGCAGCATCCAGCGGCAGATCATCCACATAGTTAGCCGGGGTCATGCCGTCCTGCTCGGTATAGCAAAGGTCGATTTCCACGGTGTTGCCCTTCGCGCCGTAGACCGATGCAAAGTTCAACTCCGGGGCCTGCACATTCAGGTAAGCGCTTGCCTGCTGGGCGGCTTCACCCCCCAAGCGGTAAGCCGTGTTCGAGCGGTGCTCTACACAGAACACATGATCCGGCTCAAATTCCTTGCCCCGAATTTCATCGTCGGTCATCAGCCAGAACCGCGTCTGCACTGCAAAGTTTGTATCACCGCTCTGGTCAGACTGAACGTATACCACATAGTGGAAGAACTGTCCATCAGCGGCGGTGCGCTGGTCCCAGTGAAATGTTTCCTCCGGATATAGCTTTTCTGCATATCGAATGGCCCGATGTATAGCCCACTGTTTGCTGAGCGGGTCACCGTTGATGGCATCAAAGGCCAGCAGCAGCGCGAGAATCAGCAGCAGGGCTGCTGTCAGCGCAAAGCGGCGCATGGTTTTCGTTCTTTTAGCTTTTGTTTTCATGGGTACTCTCCTTTGCATAGTGCAGCAGCCAGCCGATCAGCCAGCCGACGCCGCCCAAACCGACGTACAAAATGCAGCCGGACACCAAATTTGCCAAGAAATTACCAGGTGCGAACGATTCCAGCAAGGCCATCTGCTTTATGATAGCATCCAGCACCGCCAGCCCCAGCGTGAACAGCAGCAGCGGCTTTCCCATGCCGATGTCACGGTAGGTCAGAACACTCCAGACGAGCGGCAAAAACAGAATGACCCAATTCGCGCTGCCTGTATACCCCAGGGCTATGCCCACTGCAATGCCTACAAAGGCCAGCAGCAACAGGTGGATGCTGTAACGGCGGCGCAGCCGCTTGAGTATTTTGGTATCGTCGGGGGGTTGCAGTTCCGGCGCTGCGGGCGGCTCTGTCCCCTGCCACAGGGCCTGACAGGCCGGGCAGACGGCAATGTGGGCGCGGACAAGCTGCTCACTTTCCGGGCTGGCGATTCCGTCCTGCACCAATGGCATCAAGTCCCGGCAGACCGCACAGGGGATTTTTGCGTTTTCAGCAAGTTTCTTCACAGGTCATAACCTTCCTTCGTCAAAATTTCCTTCAGCCAGCTGCGGGTGCGGTGTTCGATGACGCGGGCCGAGCTTTCACTGATATGCAGCTGTACCGCGATTTCCGCATAGGTATAGCCCTCCGCGCGCAGCTGCATAATGCGGCGAGCGCGGTCGTCTTTCTGCTGCAGCAGTTCACAGACCCGCTGCCATTGCAGGCGTGTGTCGGTACGCTCGGTCAGGGTATCCTCGGCCAGGTAGTTTTCCAGCAGGTCATCTGCGCTGACGTCGGGGCGGCGCTTACGCAGACTTTCCAGCCAGATGTTGCGGGCAATGCCGAACAGCCATGTTTTGACAGCGCAGTCGCCGCGGTAGGTGGGTAGCCGCCGCATGGCACGCAGGAAGGTCTCGCTCAGTATGTCCTCAGCCTCGGTTGGGTCGTGTGTCAAGTGGCAGAGGTATCGGTACAGGTCCGTACAGTATAGTGTATACAGTTCTTCCAGTTCCGGCAGCGGCATGGCCTGCCCTCCTTTCCTCTGTGCTTTCACTCTATAAGTGATGATTTTGCCCCAAACGTTACAGCAACTACAAAAAAGCCCCGACTTTTGTCGGGGCGCTGGTTTATTCTGCTGTGTTAGCCAGAGTTTCCTCTTCCTCCGGTTCCGGCGTGGCGGCGGGTTCGGGGGTGGGGGTCGG
>ERZ1035001.378-NODE-378-length-24590-cov-499.590259_pt1 | contig 24590 bp, 25 predicted proteins | sample MGYA00520685_ERZ1035001 | MGnify/ENA primary metagenome ERZ1035001 (study PRJEB33766, sample SAMN09781749) | gut metagenome | biome: gut microbiome | host: Homo sapiens | place: Madagascar | study: EMG produced TPA metagenomics assembly of the PRJNA485056 data... | reverse complement strand
TTATGAGATAAAAACTTATCTCATTCTCAATCACTTATAAAAAATACGTACTTTCACAGTCTAAAAATCCCATAATACTAACTTAAAATTTTGCTTTTGCCAAAATAGCCTTCATCTCAGCACGCTGCTTTGAGAAATCTATGCTACCACGCTTCTTCAATGTTTCTTCAGCTTTTTCTCTGAAAGCTAAAGCCTCATCACCTGTCAGCATTGGGATACCACTAATTGCTAATACCATAATCCTATCTCCTATTTATTTAATTTATATAACTTGCCACCAAAGTTACGTTTTTTTCTCGAAACCACCAAGCAATTAACAAGAAATCTGCAAGTTATCAGCAAATAACCACGAAATCAACCGTAAACTATTAACTGTAAACTGCTATTCCCAGGCGGTCCCATCCCGCAAAACATGGCGCAGACCTTTGATGGTCCGCCAACCTTTGAGCGAAGCGGTTCCGAGCACCGGAGGGCGGTTTTCCTCTTCTTCCCTGAGGGGAGAAGACCGAGAAGAGAGGTGGAGCCTTCTTTAATGGTAAAGAAGGACGGGATGATTTTAGAAAAAAGCACTGAGGGCGGTTACATTCTAAAGTTTAATCTTTATTAAATTATAAGCCATTCTACACCATTTTACGCCATAATGATGTATATTTGCAATCAGAATGATGATTAATTAAACATTTTAGGCTTATGGCACAGACAGCAATGACAGTCCGTATGGACAACCAGCAGAAAGCACAGTTTGATAAACTCTGCGAACAGTTCGGTATGAGTGCGAATACCGCCATTAACATCTTTGTAAAGGCAGTAATTCGCAGTAAGAGCATTCCATTCTCCATTCAGGCAAAGAATGAAGAAGAAGATGAAGTGACTGCGAAAGCAAAGGCTGCGTTCAAGCAACTTAGAGCTAAAGCAGAAAGAGGTGAAACCCCAGAGCTCACGCTTGATGAAATCAATGAAGAAATCAGAGAAGTCAGACGATTAAGAAAAGAACGCAATGGTATATGCAGTCATTGATACAAACAATTTGTATCAGCCCTTATCACCCACAACTCAAACACTTTCCAAAAGAACCGCAGGGGAGGGACAGGTGGGGCAAAAGCACCCCTAACCAAGTATATGTGGGTAATCCTCCTTGATAAGGCTGATATAATCCCACGTATCTGCATCTACTTTATCTTTCTCTGATTCAATTTTAATCCAAACATTACGCAGCATATCTTCCAGCAATTCACGCTCTTGGCTTATGTAAGAAATTCTGCTATATGTTTTGCTTCCCCAAGTTTCAAACTCCTTTTCCACTTCATCCCAAAGATGCGAATCTATCAAACGACAAAAGTTTGCCAATACTGCTTTATAGTCATGCAATGGAACATAAGGAATATCTTATTTTGCGATATAAGCTTTCCCGAAGATATTGGGGCTCATCACTATCCATCTTCTTCTAGAAGTATTGGAATGACCTAAAGCATCCAACTTATGTTTGGCTTGCTGACAAACATCTGCCTTAAAGATAAAAACAGCATCCTGTGAAATCGGAAATTCAGCTGCATTCAAAAGAGTCATCGTATGCTTAACCTTATTATTTAAGTTCAATGCCGTTATGTTCTTGGCTGACTGATATCCCAATCTCAATTCCACCATCAGCAGACTAGAGCCACTCTTATGATTATTATCATAATTGGCTATACCGATCACAGCATCCATCGTACTATCATTAGCACCATTTTGCATATAGTGAGCCTCATAATCATCCATATCCAAGCATTCAATCCTTTTATCAAAAGGAGCCATAGCATAGTCTCTGTTCGAGACATCCACTAAGGTGGAATGCACATTCTGGTAGATAGGATGAGTATGAAGAAAATCATTGTCAAATATCTGTGTCGCCATACTGCTGAATCCTTTCCAAAGCTATGTTAAACGATTCGAAAATAGGCTCAATGTCTTTACCTAACCACTTAAAGTTATAACGATAAGAACATTCTTGCTCTTCGTTGGAAGATATGTAGAAGTTAGTCTCCCCCAACACCTCTTCTCTTTTGGCAATGGCCTTGATGGCAGCAATAAAGTCGGGATCATGACTAGCCAAAATCAGTTTCGTTCCCAATGCCTTATGTATCAACACTAGCAGTCTGGCATATTCCACAATCCACTGCGGATGCAAATGAACTTCAGGTTCATCAATCATCAAGATAGTTTTATCATCCAAATATCCATTCTTGATCAACTGATAAAGATAAGCAAAAGTCTTCATACCAGTAGCTATTTTTTCCACAGGCAATTTAAGATGCTCATCTTTTCGTTCGTAATAGAGTTCTGTCTCGCCTAGAAGACTATCACTCTGTGAGATTTTACCATTAAGCAATCGAGCGATACGCAAGAGAAGCATCTTTGACTTATCCAAAGTCCTACCTAGAGAATGAGTCATGTTACTATGAAGACGCTGCAAGAACACATTGTCTGCCAAGTTTTTGGCATTCAATGCCATAGGAGTATCAATATAAATAGCTCGTTCTATGTTAAACAATGAACCCAGACTCTCCTCAGAGATTATATTGACATCATCCTCCCAGAGTTGCATCGACTCAGGAGCTACATCATCTTCACGAAGATACTCCTCAATAAAGCTATATACGTCTTTTATAGAGCGCATACTAAGTCGCTTTTCCCAATCTTCAAGCATCTTATCGGTCTGTTGAAACATTTTCTTCTCAAAATTATCAAATGTTTCAATGTTATCAGAATCCTCAATTAATTGCTTTAAATAGTTTATAACCCTCACCTTTCTTAAGGCAAATACATCATCCGAAAGAAACTCAGGTCTTACCTGTTCTGTAAACTCGGCTACTATAGAATTATATTTTTCAGCCACCTCATCAACAGCGGCTCCAACATTAATTTCTTTTTTCAAAGCATCAATATTGGCCGATAACGTCAAGATTTCACTTCTACTACTGCGATACCCCCATATTTCTCGAATAGCACGTGCAAGAATCTGCAAACTATGTTTGAATTCATCATTTACACCCTTGCCTACATACTCATCGAATCTAGTGGCAACATCCACCATATAATACAACCATTTGGAAATGGTACTTTTGCCACTTCCATTAGGTCCAGCCAAAACTGTTATTCCATCTACCAGAATATCAGCATTTTCTATGGCATGATAATCGCTTATGTTAAATCTATATTTGCTCATAACAATTCCATTTTAAAGCAAAAATAAAGATTTCTCTTGGAAAAAGCAAATCTTTAAGCAACAAAACGCTCTTTTTTAACATTCTGAAACGATTATAGCGCTAATTCCTGTTCCGAAGATACTCTAAAAACTCATTAGAAGCATCACCTGCTTTTGCAATATTCAGAGAGGTCATGACAGCATTATGATTCTTATCCCATGCCTCATGCCAAGCAGAATCATGAGATAACTCAGACAAAGTCTTTGTATCCACATTCTTGTATTTATCAATAGCGGCATCCAACTCTTCAATCTCAGCTTTACTTAATTCATCCAAGTTTAGCGATATCTTCCACCGACATTCTATTCATATTTCTCATAATCAATACCTTCTATATCTAACACCTTCTGCCGCCAAAATTACGCTTTTTTCTCGAAACCACCAAGAAATTAACAAGAAATCTGCAACTCATCAACAGATTACCACAAAAATCTGTAAACTATAAACTATTAACTGTAAACTATAAACTGCTATCCCCATGCGGTCCCATCCCGCACAACCATGGCGAAGGGCTTTGATGCCCCGCCAACCTTAGAGCGTAGCGGTTCCGAGCACCGAGTAGGGCGGCTTTCCTCTTCTTCCCTGAGGGGAGAAGACCGAGATGAGAGGTGGAGCCTTCTTTAATGGTAAAGAAGGACGGGATGATTTTAGAACACCCTTCCTTAAGGGTAAGGAAGGACGGGTAGGTTTTCGAAAAAAATCACCTCAATATTTTTAGGAAAGAATCCTTTTAGTATTCGAAAGGACTTTCAAAGTCCTTCAGCACCTCATGTTTCGTATCCTTCTCCGAAAGATTAGCATGTTCCGTAGGAATGCGCCAATCGATACCAAGCGATTCATCCAAGATAGAGATACCCCCATCAGCCTCTGGGTGATAGAAGTTATCACACTTATATTGAAATACCGCAGTTTCTGATAACACGGCAAAGCCATGCGCAAAACCCTTAGGAATAAAGAACTGACGATGATTATCTTCCGTCAGTTCCACCGCCACATGCTTACCGTATGTCGGCGAGCCCTTACGGATATCCACGGCAACATCCAGCACTCTACCCTTCACGCATCTCACCAGTTTGCTCTGGGTAAACGGAGGTCTCTGGAAATGCAAGCCACGCATTACACCATAAGAACTCATACTCTCATTGTCCTGGCAGAACTCCACCTTGTAGCCCACCAATGGCTCCACTTTCTCTTTAAACTCACGCTCGCTGAAGCTCTCGAAGAAATAGCCACGAGCATCTCTAAAAAGGCGAGGCTCAATGATGAGCACGCCTTCAATATCAGTCTTTATTACTTCCATTTGATCAATTTGAATCGATTTGTATAAAAACAGGCTACTAAGCTCCATCACCGAAAAGTAGTTCAAAAAATGGGGAGAGGGTGCCGTTCGCCCGTAAATCTGTTATTTTATTCCATGTATCTACTTCCATAAAGCAAACCAAGTTCTGAACAAAGGTTCGCTCAATGCCTCGGTAGGATAATGCTTCACGAAGCGTAAGTTGCGCAAACTCATTCTGAGATAGCGATGAAGTTTGCCTTCATTCTCCTTGCTTCCAAGTCTAGTGTCATATTGACCAAAATTGCCTCCTTGCATGATTTCAGCCAACAAAAAACGACCTTCATTCACATCTATAGGTGCAATCATTTTCGCCTCAGGTAACCCCAAAGCTTCATGCAGCACATACATCACAGCCCCAGCAAACTTCCATAAACCAAGATATTTCAGCTCACGCTGCAATGCCGTCAGATTCTTCACTCTTCGTTCTTCACTCTTCACTAAAACAAAGTAGTAGTCTATTAATTGCCGTAAACCAATACCCTCAGTGAACACATGGCGATAGAGCCATTTCTGCATCCTGCTATTATGAATAGGGAAAAACATATATGAAGGAGTAAAATGCACCTCTATCGCCGTTTTCGTATCTGTTCCGCCATCACCATCCATTGCATCAGTAGCTTCTGCTCCGGTGCCAACTCCTTTGGCAACCGCTGGATACCATAAAACAGCACACCAAGCAAAGCCTGCTTCTGGGCGATAGCATACAGTTCCTTCCAATCCACCTCCTTCAAAGAACCAGGTATTTCCTTGGCAGAACCAATACTGAATCGCAAGAAATCAAAGAAAATCTTTCGTTGTTTCAACATAAAGCAGTACTTTTGCACGCATGAAGCAAGCCATACGCATCATATTATCCTACATAGCAGCCATCATCCTTCTTCCGATAGCTTTACTATGTAACTTCTTCCGAAGAAAGAAAAAATACCCTCCTTAGCACCAAGCAAGAATATCTTACAGTCTGCATCATCCTTATGATACATATAATAAGAGGTGAAGAAGCTGGAACCCGGAATCGCTTCTTTGATTGGAGTCTTCAACAACTTACCGAACAGGTAGGATCTTACTGTCACACACCACCCATTCCGACTTCTGATACACATCATAAAACTCCCTGTCCTTCTGAAGCTTAATCAGATGATCAAGATTAGGAGAGTCACAAGAACACCCTCCTTTAGGTTCTCCAAGAGTTCCTGATGAGTCATGTTCTGAATATCTATATTTAATACTTTTACTGTTTCCATTTTTTTTAATTTGTGGGGCAAAATGTTGACAACAATAATATAAGAAATCGTTTAATTCATATAGATAATTAGTCCCTGTTTCTGTTTTCATTAAAGAATTCCAACATTTCTCAAATGCATCAGAATTACTTGAAGCAAAACCTAATTCCACCATCTTTTCGAATAACATATGAGGATTAGAATGAGCTACATGATATTCTAATGTAGTATCTATTTTTTTAACATTATTTTCATCATAATGCACCCCCAGGCGGTCCCATCCCGCAAAACCATGGCGCAGGGCTTTGATGCCCCGCCAACCTTATAGCGTAGCGGTTCCGAGCACCGGAGGGCGGTTACATCCTCTCGTCCCTGAGGTTTCTGTCCCCCAGAACAGGGGGAACCGAAGGGGGTGTAAAGACTATTGAAGGTAGGTTTTCGAAAAAAACTCCTTTTATCTAAAAAGAGGAACGTGGCGTTTCGATAACGCATACGTTCCAATCACCCCATAACATACCAGCGGTATGAGAAATGCAATCGACATACAGCCCGTAGTATCCGCAATATACCCCATGATTACTGGAGCAACCGCTCCACCCACTATCGTCATGATAAGCAAGGAGGAAGCAAGTTTGGTCTTTGTACCCACATCCCTCAATGCCAGCGAGAAGATAGTCGGAAACATGATGCTCTCTCCCAGATACAGGGCGAAGAACGCAATGAGAGATAAGGTACCGCTGCATACCACCACAATCAATGTGGCAACAAAGGTGAGGATGGCACAGGCCAGCAGTACCAGCCTTGGCTGGATATAATTCATGATGACACCACCAGCCAACCGGCCGATAAAGAACAGACCCATTCCGCCAAAGGCGAGATACAGACTGGCAGTCTGCTTCTCAATATGAATACTCTCCTCAGCATAGTTGATGAAGAAACTGTTCACTCCCGTCTGGGCAGCCACATAAAGAAATAAGGTCAGCATACCGAAACCGAATGCCATCACTCGCATCGGCTTCTCCTCCACCATCTCGTTCGTATCCGCCTCATGCGCTCTCCTTGGGTCCGGCAACTTAATCCTTGACAGAACCAGCGCCACAGCAAGCACGAAGATACCCACCAGGGCATAAGGGATGGCAATGTTGACACCCGAGAACAGAAGCTGTCCGCCAACCAGCGGTCCCACAATCCAGCCGATACCATTGAGCGACTGCGACAGGTTGATTCTGCTCTCCGCCTTGTCAGGATGTCCCAGTACCGTAGTATAAGGATTCGCACTCGTTTCCAGACAGGTAAGTCCGCATCCTATCACAAACAGCGACAGAACGAAGAAGTAGAAACTGTTGATCCTGCTTCCCGGTATGAACATCAGAGCACCGATACCGAAGAGCCCCAGTCCTGTTATCACTCCCCTTCTGTAGCCCCACTTCCGGATAATCCATCCGGCAGGCAGCGCCATCAGAAAGTAGGCACCATAGACAGCAGCCTGCGTCAAGGCCGACATTGCCTTGCTGATATGGAACGACTCTTGGAAATGCGGATTCAGCACCTCGAGGATGCCATGGGCAAAGCCCCACATGAAGAAGAGGCTGCTGATGATGAGGAAGGGCACCAAATAGTTATGCCCTTCGTATCTGAAGATGGATGGCTTCGTCATATTTTTCTTTATTCTTTTTTAGACACTTACCGATGTAAATACCTCTATGGTTTGCCAAACGATTATCTTTCTGCTTACAGACAGACTACTGTTTTGACAACCACCTTGATGATACAGATTAATTGTTTCTTGCCTTGTACCATGATTTGAATAATTTAAAATCATGGTGCAAAGATACGAAACTTTATCTAGGGTAAACCACCAATACAGCGTCCCCACTATTTATTAGCGGGTTAGCCGTACCAGTATTTTTGAATAAAGTTTTGATTTTCTAAAATTTAACAATCAAGCGGTGGTTTACGGATTAAGCACTAGAGAATATGATACATATTCATATTGCTTTCCATTTCACTACACATATTATTCTCTATAATACTAATATTTATAAAAGATGAAAGAAAATGCCAATAACAATAATCTAAGCCATAGGACATTCCAATATCTGAGTATGCAATAAATCCAAAAACATGAGCCTGGTATAAACCGGAGAAGTTTCCGGAAAATGCTGTTCTGCTCTTTCTAATTCCTCTGTGGCATATAGATACTTGAACTTGTTGCGCTCATAAAAGCTAAGAACTTTTGGCTGATTATATGCATCAACAACCAAGAATCTACATCCTGTTTTGTTATCCTCCTGTACAAACCACGTCTTGATAAAGTTCATCACTTGTTGACCAACTATGAAATTTCGTCCTTGATATTTCTTATTAACCCCTAGTCTTCCCAATAATACGGCAGGATAAGTACGAAGATGTTTTTGACCTGGTATAGTTCGTTGAACCTTATTAGCAGAAGGCTTTGGAATAAAAGTTGTCTTTACACTATCATTTGATACAGTAAAGAATGCAACGATTTCAGAGAATTCACCTTCATTGTTGACAAAGCAATAAGTCTTACCAAGTCGCTCTTGAGCATACAATAAGGCATTGTGATGAAAGAAGTCTTCCAAGTCTTTATCTCCTTCTGTTTCACCACAACAAAAAGGCAAAGATGCAAGTTCAGCGGTCAAAGGCATGAAGTCGCATCTTTCCATAATATCAAATTGATAATTATTCACTAGCCTATTTTATTAATGAGGAAGTTTAATCTTTACATTTTTTGAGCGTTCCATCATACGACGGATTGCATCTTGTGCACCTTCAGGAATCACAGTTGTGGCAGTATTTCTACTACTCTCTGCAATCTCTATAAAGCGCTCTGCAACATCACCTGTCAATACAGGAATTGTTTTAATAGCTATTGCCATAATCTTATCTCCTATTATTTAGTTTATATAACTTGCCGCCAAAGTTACGCTTTTTTCTCGAAACCACCAAGAAAATCACAAGAAATCTGCAAGTTATCAACGAATTACCACAAAACCAGCATCATATAATCATTATAGCCATCTTTATAAGCAAGACGGTCCAAAGATAATCCTAACTCATCCCCAGGCGGTCCCATCCCGCACAACCATGGCGAGGGCTTTGATGCCCCGCCAACCTTATAGCGAAGCGGTTCCGAGCACCGGAGGGCGGTTACATCCTTCCCTTTTCGAGAAGGGTTTCTGTCCCCTGTGAGGGGAACCGAAAGGGACGTAAAGCCAATTGTGGCTTGGTTAGAATGTGGAGCTCTCCTTGCAGGAGAGACGGAGAGGTAGAAAAGTCAGCACTGAGGGTCGGTTTCCCTCTTCTTCCCTCTTACGGCACTATTATATAAATCTATTCATCAAAATCTTCCGGCTTAGTATTTAGTAAATTCACGGTAGCCATGAACTCGCTTACCAAATCAGCGAATTGAGGATTATCCTTACGAATGATTAGTGCTGCATAGTTATCATTACCTTCCTCGTCTGTAATCGTTTGCGGCAGGAAAACATACTCCTTTCTTTCCCCGTAGATGCCAAACCAGTATTTGAATAAGCGATTACGCATCTTCTGCATGCCACCACTTGTATCACAGATATAAAGAAATGCCGCATTGTTCTTTGCAAAGAATTCCTCCACTATGGCAAGAATAGTCTCTCGCACCTTAGGATCACGAGGAGACTTCACTCCCTTCGGATTAGAGATACCAAATTGATAAACTAACCCATTATGAAGTATACCATCCCTTTCAAAAGTTACGAAAATTTCAGCATCATAATCTGTGATGAAACACAATGTATCATCAGCTAGAGCCACTTTTACCTCATAGGGCGAATTGGCATTAATCACAGCCAGAGACATTTTTTCTACTACCATACTTCTACCCCTATAGGTTCTTTACCAGTACGTTCCAGACAGCTTTTGCGAACCAAGTTCTCCAGTTTCTCCACCATTTTACGTTTGTTTTCCTTAGAAGCATTCCAACGGCGTAGAGCCTCTTCTCTTGTTAACTTTGTCGTATCCATATATTCTTCCTCCTATTTATTCTAGTTCAACTTACAGTCGCAAAAATACGCTTTTTTCTCGAAACCACCAAGAAAATCACAAGAAATCTGCAAGTTATCAGCAAATTACCACAAAACCAGCATCATATAATCATTATAGCCATCTTTATAAGCAAGACGGTCCAAAGATAATCCTAACTCATCCCCAGGCGGTCCCATCCCGCAAAACATGGCGTAGACCGCTTTGGTCCGCCAACCTTAGAGCGAAACGGTTCCGAGCACCGGAGGGCTTGGGAGTGGGTTAAGGACCCTCCCGCAGGGGTTTCTGTCCCCTACAAGGGGAACCGAAAGGGTCGTAAAGACTATTGAAGACAGGTGGGGCAAAAACAGTATATCACAATTACAGCGTCCCCACTATATTACAAGTAGTTACACCTAGCAGTTTTTTGAAAAAAGTTATTTTGTATCCTTTTAGGGATGAAGGGTACTAAAAGTATAGGTGCTTCTCTCATTGTTTCAGTTTCATCATTGGTGTAGTTGATGATTTACAGGAGAGATGTCTCCATGTCGTTTGGCTCACGAGTCACAGCCATCGGCTCTCCTTCAAATGGTGTCTCTGGCATCAAGTCCATCAACTTCTTCTTCATGCCCCGATGATTGGGGTATTGTCCGGCCGTCTCTTTGATATAGCGGCATACCTCCTGGCGTTTCTCCTCGTGATTCCATATCTTGACTGCTTCTACCAAGGCTTGATAGCTGTCGAATATCAGTTTGCCGATACGTCTTTTGTATTCGCCTACCAGTTCTTGTATGTCATCTCGGTTGATGAGCAGAGGTATATGTTTGCACAGTGCCATGGCGATGGCATACGCTGCATCGGGTCTGTTCTTCTCCAATATCTGTGGAATGGATTTCTTATGCCATCGTTCCAGCAGACGCAGCTGAGCCATGAAGTCATCATTGTCTCTTGGCTCAAAGCTTACTTCCTGCATCAGATATTTTGAGTATTCCTCTTCATAGTCCACGCTCAGCCCTTTCGGAATATAGTTGATTCTCGGTCGCTCCATCTTGGCACGATACCTTTGTTTCTCTATAGACCGTTTTCTCTGCTCGTCCCATTTGATGCGCAACAGCTTTTCTTCCCTTATCTGGAGTTCAATATCTCTGAACTCAGGTGTATTCATCACCTCTTTCTTCAGATGCTTCTTGATGACTTTTGTCAGATAGCGTCGCCATGCCTCCTTATTCTCTTCGGTAACGAATGGCGGACATTGCTCACCATAGAAGGTGTGCCAGGTGAATGGCTCAAAGTCGAGATGCCAGAGGAATGATTTGTGTTGGGTGTTGTTGGGTTCCATAACTTTAATATTTATCTGCAAATTCTATTTTCCAATTGTTTTTTAGAAAATTTTTATCAATTAGTTCAAAATATTCTTTTGATATAGCCATACACAAAAGATATTGTGGATGGCTCATAGCTACATAACCTATTCGTAAAGCTACTGTGCATATTATTGAATAATTAATGATTTATTGAATTTTTATTTTTTTAAGTGTCAGTATAAGCATTTATCTCATATCAAGCTATTTCATCCTATCTTCTTAATGCCCGTACCATTATTAAGAGAACAATATTTTTATTCAGTTTTTTTCCTTTTTCCCAAATAAAAACCTTTTCTTCCCAAATTCGAAAATTCTATGAAATTTATACCTTTCATAGAACTTCTTTTCAGAGCATCAGGAGCCTTATTATCTATCAAGATTAACTGATAATCGAAGTCATGTTCATTACAATATTTGAAAAACCTTGCCTGAGTTGTTTGATCTGCGTCAACATGCTCATCGTCAAAATGAGCTGTAAGTGGTGAATCCACAACAAGTAACTCACTAAATGGAATACCCTTTTTCTTACAATATTCTATTAATGTCATTATGATGGCAGTGCAAGTAACACCACGTGTTCCTTTTCCGCACATCGTTCTTTTCTGACCACCTATATTAAAATCGAACTCTTTATCTTCATAGAAAACAGGAACATTACCAATAACATTCCATGCTTGCAATTTGGATTTAACAGAATTACAAAAATCATCATCTATAGTAGCTTGACGTGAATATTCTGGAATATTAGGCTTATTTTTAAGCTTAATCTGCAAATTTTCTATCAATTTACTAAAACGCAAAGCTTCTGCTTGTAGAAAATTAGCATAAACTTTCTTTTCCACATTTTCTTTATATTTCAGAAGAGCTTTCTTTAATCCATCGATTTGCGGTTCAAAAGAATGAATCTTCGCAATAATATCTGATATAGAACTATCTAGCAACAATACCTGATTTTGCAGATTATCAATCTCTTTTTCTTTATCTTTTATAACTTTACTAACATCAGTAAGTTTTGCCTGAGTTTGCATAAATTCAGCAGATACCAAATCTTTGTATTCATCACATATTTCAGTAGAATTTGTAAAGTGAGAATGGCAAATAGGACAAGTATACTCCTCTGGCAAAGGAATAAGTAAACTATAGCCTTCAAAAAGATGCTCATACCTCTGTAGGTCTAACAAATAATGCTTTTGAAGAAGAGTCATTCTTTTCACAAACTCATTGGCAAATAGAAGTTTGGATTTTCTTTGTTTCAACTCATCTTCTTTATGACAACGTTCCTTATATAAAGACTTTAAAACTTCTTCTTGTTCACTTATTTGTTTTTTGTTTGCCTCAAATAAAGCATCTCCCTTCATATCAGCGAAACCAACATCACCAAGACTTATAATTTTCTGTTTTATTTCATCTAAATTTTCTTGTGCAAAAGCCAACTGTCCTTCTATTCTTGTTTTGCGTATTTCTTCTTTCTCCGATTCTTGAAAGTCACTGTCATCTTTACCAGAAGTAAGATAATACAAAAAACTTTTTTCTTGTGTAGCAGTAGCAGTATCATTTATAGGAATGAAAATCGGTTTATCAGCCACGACCCTCCCCTCACTGACCAAAAACATATGCCTAACATAAGAAAAAGCAAGATTGACCTTAGAAGTTTTACTCTTCTTCATTTGCAAAAGACTCGCAAAGCCATTTAAATTCATAAGATACCTAGAATAAGTAATCATATCTGGCTTTCTTGCTGTTATTGGATACTTTGTTGCTTTATTAAGAGGATTCACTACTGTCCAATAAAATAGGGCAATTCGATCTTTGAAATAGTTGATTTATAGTCTTTTATGCCGTATTTTGCAATGAAACGGACTTGATTTTGTAACTTTGTAGCCAAAAATAATTGGCTACTATGTTTCAAGACAAATACGTTTTCGCTCAACTTACTGCATTTCTGAATAGAACTCAGTTCAACAACTACGTACGCAAGTATGATGGCAACCGCTATGTGAAGCACTTCACTTGCTGGAACCAACTTCTTGCTATGATGTTCGGTCAACTGAGCAATCGTGAGAGTTTACGTGACTTGATAGTTGCATTGGAAGCTCATCGAGCTAAGCAATATCATTTGGGTCTTGGACGCAATACTATCGTAAAGGCAACTCTTGCTTATGCTAATCAGACTCGTGATTACAGAATTTTCGAAGACTTTGCATTCTATATGATGAAGGAAGCTTGCGAAAAGCGAGAAACCAACATTTTGAATATACCAGGCAAGAAGTATGCTTTTGATTCGACAACAATTCCGTTGTGTCTTGCAACTTTTCCATGGGCAAAGTTCAGAAGTAAGAAAGGAGGAGTCAAAGCACATGTCTTATATGACATAGAAGCCCAAGTTCCAGCTTTCTATACGGTGACCACAGCATCAAAGCATGATTCCACAGCAATGTCTTCAATTCCGTATGAACCAAATAGTTACTACATTTTCGATAGGGCTTATGATACTTTCAAGGAACTTTATAAGATTCATCTTACAGGTTCCTATTATGTAGTCAGAGCCAAAACGAACTTGAAGTACAAAACGGTAAAATGGAAGCGAAGAATGCCAAAGAATGTACTAACTGATGCAGAAGTAAAACTGACAGGATATCTTTCCGAAAAGAAGTATCCTGAATCATTCAGATTCATTCGATACTACGATGAAGAAGATGATCGTGAGTTTACTTTTCTGACGAATGCAAAGCATCTTTCGGCGTTGGATGTCGCAAATCTATATAAAAAAAGATGGTTGGTTGAGCTATTTTTCAAATGGCTAAAGCAGCATCTTAAGATAAAGAGATTCTGGGGCACAACGGAGAATGCTGTACGCATACAGATTAGTGTTGCCATTATCACTTATTGTCTCGTGGCTATTGTTCACCATGATATGCAATTGAAACGCTCAACATATGAAGTTTTGCAGATTCTAAGCATTTCATTGACGGACAAAACCCACCTAAGAGATCTATTTGATAAGACTATTTTCAACGATGTCAAAGAACTCGAATATCCCCTTTTTAAGGGACTATTTGATTAATTAATTAACGTGTCCAATTTTTATTGGACACTAATGAAGAGGATTATTAAACTGTTCAAAAGAACAATCCTTAATGACGACAGCATTATCTTTTATGCCTCTATGAGCTGTATGCAAAAGATTATCCTGGTAAGTAACAAACTCCATATAATAGTCTGTATAGCCAAAGGATTCCTTAACCTTCTTAGGTATTTCTTTGGCTCCAAGCATATAATTGATTATAGAAAATACTGACGATTTCCCTCTTTCTGAAGGTCCAAAGAGTAAATTACATCCATCAGTAAACTGTACTTTTGAGTCTATCATCCCTTCACCTGTAGCAATAATAGACTTTATATAAAAGCCTTTTTTACTCATAATCAAATTCATTAAAGATTGATTCGTACTTAAATTCACTTCCCCAATTCTGCATTGAAAGTGATACTTTTTTTAATATTTGAATATCACTTGTATCCTTAAGAACATTATGAACCTTTGTGATACTATTTACTAATTTAATCTTATACACACCAGATATTTGTTCATACAGAGCATCTCCCATTTCCGTAGAAGAGTATAATATATTATGTTTTTTGATAATACATTTTACTAATCCTCTTGATATTAGAAGGCTTAAAGAAGATGGTATAATCTCCCTACTTTTTGTATATCCACTATATCTATAGGGGATATCTGGATGGACACTTTCTTCATTTTTTTGCATATCAGAAAAATGAATAGCAAAATATGAATATATAGCAAGTCTATCCTCTGACATAAGTATTTTACAGGTACTCAACACGGCAAGTAACCTGAGGGCTACATCTACAGTCCCATTAAGTAATTTTATATTTTTTTCCATACTAGTCTATCTTCATTAGATAACTGAAAGCAAATACCTTTTAATTCAGGAGATCCCAACTCACCAGAAATGATTCTCTCTTTCTTTACAAAACTAGTTGCCTTATCAGTTACAGCTTTAAGCCTGCAATAAGCATTATCATATTCCTCTTCATAAATATCAGCAACATGGTAATACATATCATTCATTAGTTCATTAAAATCATCACAATCTCCTGGGCAGTTTTCAACACTCATTTTCTTGATACTTTCAGCAAGCCAAAATTCTTCACGAGATCTTTTAAAATGTGATTGAAATTTGGATAATATAACGTTTTCTTTAGATATCACAAAATTACCGTTCGCATCAGTATAAGCTTCAAGTAAATGTCGAATATAATTATCTTCATAATCAATCAGTACCATAGGAACTTCTATTTTTTTTCGTTCCATAATTTCTTTTCTAACGCCAAAATACTGCGTATAAACATGACGATTACGAGAATCAAGCAAATCTTCTATAATACGTTCAGGCGAATAAAACTTGAATATTGTATAATCAAAATTCTGCAAAAATGTTTTCAATGCACCTTTATTGGCAAAAACTTGTCCTTTTTCAATATGTGTAGAGATTTTTTCATCCCATTCTCTTAGAATCGTCCTTTTTAACTCTTCACTATTCGTATATAATAGAGCAAATTTAGCACTAAGCCCTTTGGGAGCCATCAGAAAATACGCTCGAGGACATGGTAATACGTCAGTAAAGACATGATATAGAAACTTACCTAACTCTGGTAAAATCGAAGATTTACTAAGGGGAGAGTTGTAATGCTTACATTGGTATATATCACAATCTCTATTTTCTTGGTGATAAAAAGCGGCTACATCCATACCACCATCACCTGGACCACCAATACGCAAGACATCTTGATAACCTTCAGCTTTATTTTTGACACAATAATAAGCCCAAGTAGCTATAAACTCCTCATAAGTATCCTCATCCATAGCAGACAATATTTCATTATCCTTTCGCTTTTCTCGGAATAAAGCAGCTCCTTTGAGGCCATGAAGATTGGCTGGCTTATCTATTTTATAGAAAACTACATTCATATCAATAAACAAAAAATCTAAAGAATCTATTATTAATACTATCTTGTTTAAAAGCTTCGTTCACATCACTAAATGTTGACAAGGTAACTATGAAGGAGATGGGAATGGAATATTCTATGTCTTCATTCAAGTCACTGATGACCAACACTTATATGGTGAGACGATTTTTTTAAGCATGTCTCGAAACACATTATATCCCCCAATTAATCGAGTTAAATTCCTGAAGCATTTTTCCTCCACATTCAGGCTCTACAGAATTTATAAACATGATTCTTCCCAAAAGCCAATATTTATACATGCCCTGATCAGGGTGTCTATAAGCTACATGACTAGCTACACCAAACTTTTTGCAACAATATAGTTCCTTCCAGACATCCTTGCGATATTTTTTCGGAACATGCACTCCATCAGTAATAGTCAATCCGGTAACCATTTGCCTATCACAGGAGAAACTTATTTTCGTTTTCTTCTTGTTTGGACTAAAATGATGAGCATAAAATATTTGATAGATATCATGTATACTAGGCATAATACTATCTGAATTTCCAGAAAGGGTTATATCATCAGCATATCTACTATAAATACAATTACACTTATCGGCAAGTTCTACGAAAGCATCATCCATGGATCGGACAATCAAATTGGAAAGCATCGGACTCGTCGGTGCACCTTGAGGAAGCCTAAATTGGTATGTGCAGATTTTAGTAAGAACATCTACCACCTCTTCCTCATAGCCCAATTTAGAAAAATACTCCCATACCGAATAATATTTTATCGAATCAAAGAAATTCTGTATATCAACATTAATCAGCCATTTACTTCTGGCATGCCTCCTAGCATTGGTGACAATATTTCTAATGTCATCTTTGTCCTTAGGCATAAAACCTTCAGCACAAGGAGAAACGGAAGACAAGTCTTTAAGAAGAATATTCTCGTAAACCCACCTCTGTACCCTCTTCAAGTCTGAATAAGGAGCACTTATCATTCTAACGCCACCAGTTTTCTTCTTTATACTATAGTTCTTGTAACAACATAGATTCAATAAAAACATTTCAATTCTCTCCTTCTTGATATCAGGAAAGAATGAGAAAAAATGCCACTTATCAAAAATAACAGGAACATTATGGCTTTGCAAGATTCCTGCATAGGCCAAACATTCTGATATATATTGCTGTGAATGCCCTTCAATCTTAGCTTGTTCTGAAAAAAGAGACTCCCAAGTTTGTTCCATAAAATTATTACGTTAGTTGCTCACGCAAGTGAGCATATCGAACAGGTGTTCGATATACTTAGTATAATGATATTTTAAATCAAGCATGTCCAAAAGACATACGAATATGCTAATCCCATATTCAGCTAATAATTTTACTTCACGCCCCTGAAAGTCTCCGGTATGTAAATATTATCTTTTTCATCCAAAATCGGGCTAAATTCTTGCCTTCCATCATTTCTCAATATCTTATATCTTTTTATTGCATCTTTATATTCGTTCAACGCCAGTGATGTAGGCTTGTGCTTACTGTCCCAGATTCCCTTATCAATCCCTTCTTGCCATAGACGATCCATTTCCACTAATGAAATACCCATGGTATTGTAAATGAAAGCTTCGCTTTTTCTCCTGATCAAACATATCAAGATAAAGACAAGATTGAAATTACTCTTTGTAAACAACAATCTGAAATCTACGTATTCACTTCCACCAACAAAGATTTTCTTCAGGCACGACAACCATCTGTAAACAGAATTTCTGTCAGTATAAGCCCGTTCTATTTTCAGGAGATTATTTCGAGGCACCAAAGGATTCCAGTTTCTACCTTGATATTGGTTATCAGACCATAATACAGGAATCGTATTGTTTGGCGACGAATGCTGCATCAACACCAGGCTTTGGGTATTTTTGTAACCAAGAGGACAACCTTTATATAATTGTTCTCCATACTTATAGCACATCTCACGTACCGCTTTAGTCTTAAAATAACTCCCAAAGACCTTTTTGTGAGGATCAAATCCTTTACAATGCAAGTCTCCAAAGATAATAGCCCCAGATATATCTTGAGAAATCTTAGAATAGCCATTATCCATCACAATTGCAGCAATAACATAAAGCCTCCCAGAACTTGCATCACTCAACACCTCTGGACGCACTATTTTTTCTTCAAGAGATAATGCTGTTACTACTGACCCACCACTACCTATGAAATCATCCACATAAACAACAATATCTTTCTGAGTCTTCCATTCCTGAGAGTTCCTATAAGAAATAAAGTCCTCAATGCTTGAATGAAATGCCATTTCCCGCAATTCATTTCGTTTCATCAATCCATGAATCCAATAAGAAATGGCAGCTCCACTTTTCCCTGGCTTACCAAGAGGAACTATATGTTTTGTCTTATCTTTAGGCAACTTAGAGATTTGCTCATAAAGCCGCCCCTTTACATCATCATCACGCAAAAAAATCACATGCTCCAACAAATGGACAGCCAATTCGACATCTTCATCCTCAAAGTTAAATAGCCACCTAATAACATCGTATGGAGTTATCTGATTATAAAAACGGACAGAAACTATATCCTCTATCCTTTTTTCAATTTCTTTGGAAAGTGTTTGCATAAGCATTTATCTAACCTGCATATTTCATACTTACCTGTTATGCGCATGGGGCAAAGGCTATTTAGCAGGAAGTACGTAGATAGTCATGTAAATTTACATTTTGAGAATCAAAGATGTCCTTATCGGTGTTAATCTTCACGATTCTCAGCCACTTGGTGGCCATGCTCCTCCAACAGTTTGCCAGTATTGAAGCAAACCGTTTCCGCACCACCTTTATTATAATTATATACGTCGATTAATAGTACTTTCATTTTTCTATAAAGTATTACTGATATGCATAGGCTGTATCTCATCAAAAGAGTTATCATGGTAGCAGTACGCTCCTGATAAATCATATCTTTGTCCCATGCTTTGATAAGTTCCTTTCTGAATGATATATTTCTCACCAAGCGAATAGAAGACTAAAGCAAGGTTATGTTCTGAAAGATATTGATCCAAATAATCCTTTTTCATGGCCAATCCATTCATTTTGCCGATAGAAAAGTTCCTTGCCACAATTGTATTATCACTTTTAACTCTGATAACACCACGCTCTGCGGTATATAAGTTTAATGCTTCCATTACAAGGTGATTCGGCATACTTACTTCTTTCAAATACATTTCCGTTTCATCCAACCCAATCCATTCTTCCTGTAATTGGGCTTCGTATGAAAGATTGATTTTAAAAGTCGCACCTTTACTAGGATTTTCCCAATCATCAACATCACGAAGATTTCGCTTATAAGTTTCAGCCCAAGGGTATTCGTTCCAAAGATAATCTATGCTACCATTCCTGCGTTCAGGCATCCATCGTCCATAAAAATTCTGCATAGCAGCCCATCTCCAAAAAATCTCAAGTTCCTTATACTCGATAAAAGCGGTATTAGAGAACAAAAACAAATCCTTTACAGTGCCTTCTTCTGCATCAAGCCTATAACCATCATAGCACGTCAACACTATCCATTCAGAGCCATCAGTATCTTTCAACATTAATCTCGGTTTTGGAATTTGATGTTCTTTCGACATCCATTGCTCATTCGTTTCTGACTGTACATCCTCCAGCTCGTCTACTTGAAACGAAGTGTAAGCCTGCGCATCAGAAGCATTCAAAATAGTAGGATCTATCCTTGAATATTCTCTTGTATGCCATGGATAAGGAGTTGGCTCTATGTCGTTTTCTGTCGGAGAATACAAATAATTACAACCATCAGCAACCTTGAAATGGTCACTCAATAATGCATCAGCCTTGTACAAAGCCAACCAAAGATATTTCTTTCCGAATCGTTCTGTTAGGTTATTGTACCTTCCTTCAGAATAAACATTATCATCCAACTTACCCAATTCATCATTCCAGTGAAAATCATGCTTGGCTATATTGGCAACCATCAATATGATATCTGCAAGTAGCAGAGTCTTAACGTGAGCACCTTCTTTTTTCAAAAAGACATCACTGTTTGCACGACTATTTGTTCCTATAATATACCTTCGGAAATCAGAAAATCCATAAAGTGTTTTATACATCTTCCAAGAGCCTTCACTTTCACCAAAATACTTTTTAGTTATGCTTTCTGCTTTATCAACAACCAAATCATAAGGATTTTCTGAAGCAAAAGGTGGTTTAATTGCTCCAAAATAAGTATTTGTTCCATTCAGCTCATCGGCTAAAGCCAAAGTCTGCATTGTCCATTGGCGCACCAATATATCTTCAGGCGCTTTATGGTCTTGGTAAAAGAAGTGCAATATCAAATCTGCAATCTTAGCAGCTTCGGTTGCATCACGTTTCCTAAGCAAGTATCCATAGATGGCACATGTGATGACTTGTACAACGTATGGATCATTGCAATCAAAGAATTCGTTTAGTGCGAAAAGAGCCATTTGAGTCTTGTTACAGAATATCTCGACCAACTTTCTCATAACAGCCCCTCTTACATATGGATGAGGAGAGGTACACATCCAACAAAGCAAAATAACAACCTTACTCCATCCTTCATCTGTATCTTCACGTGGAATTATGGCAATGAAGTCTGCAAACCTTTGTGCATCCAACCGATGCGAATACTCCAGATTTACCATTGTTGACCAAACTTTATCTCGATGAGCTATATCTATACTTTTAAGTTTTTGATGGGCAGACATAAAAACCTCTATAGTTATGTCTTTAAGGAAGTCATGTAGTATTCTTACGCTATAGATATTGTTGGTTTGCATCCATTCAAAAATCACTTGATCGTTCTTACCATGGTGACGCAAACTCGCAAGTATTAAATGATGTATTTTTGTCGAATTCTTCCGTTCAAGCAATTGAGGTAAAAGTTCCCATTCAGACAACAAGGCTATAATGAAACGACGATAGCTTGCATACTCCCTATGCGTACCTTTCTCAAGTATAAAATCTACTTTGGCTACATCAGTCATTTTGTTATGCATAAAGATATCTGCCATCAGAAAATCACCCATTTTCTGGTATCCAAACATAAGCCGTTCACCCTGTTGCCCCGTAGATAACATCAAGTTCTCCTTCAATATCCAGTTCAACAGATTGTTCGACCACGTTCTGTTTCTGCATATTTGATCAGCATAATGCCTTGCTTTCTGACGGGAAATATCACTACATTGATTGTAGTACAGCGAGTAATTGGCAAATTTCAAGAGAGCCTTTTCCGTCACATTACGATGAGAGTCTTCATCCACGCCTTTTGAAACCAGGTCATTACGGTATTTGATATATTGATGGAAAAGGTCAGAATAAGTGAAGTCGTCCATCATATATCGCAGATTATGACTTGCAACAACGCAAAACATGGTCAGAAACAGAGGCTCGCTAAATTCCGCAAAATATCTCTTTTGAATATTACCATCAGTATCGTCTATTTGATAATGAGCAAAATACTTTTGTATAGCTTCTTGCGTATTATCTTCAAAACCAATGAGTTCTATTATGTTGCATGGAATACTCAAATCGAATTCTTCGTCTTCACGATAGGTAATCAGCAGTTTGATCCTGTCGTACCGTTTGAGCAAGGTTTCCATTCTCTTCATCGCCACGTTCCAAAAGTTCTCCGTAGCTCCTTCATTCAAGGCATCTATAATGATGAGGGCGTTGGAATCCTCTTCTATCATCTTACCGTTGAGTTTTTGAAGAGCATTCTCACCAATGCCCATCATGCTATATAATTGGGTTTCAAAATCTTGGTCTTCTGAAAATCTACTACCAAACAACAGATAAACATTCATCTCTTTGCAGAGCCTTTCTGCTGTGGCACACACATAATGTGTCTTTCCCATTCCCGCCTTTCCTCGAAAAAGAACCATCTGATTTTTACTCCTCTTCCACTGCTCAATAAGTGTTGGAAGTTTTGAAAAAGAGTCTTGAAAGAATTTAAGAGTGAACGAAGTAAATTCTTTTTCTTCATGTTCATTTTTCCAGTCATACAGCTTTTCCAACAGGTCTTCGTAATATCCTCTTGGATACCCTTGTAAGATATCACTAAAATCAAAATGATAAGTTAAAGCATCTGATTCTATTTGCTTCAGTTCTTTCTCTATATTAGCCCTTGATAACCTCAAAGCAAACAAATCCAATGCTTCGTCCATTTTAGCATTACTAACATGCAAATCTCTATTATACCTCAACGCCGCATAACCTATAGCCTTTTCCACTTGTCTTTGGCTTGTTCCTCTGCCACAAGGTGAGAAGTCTTCACTTTCCCAATCTTTAGAAATAATCGCTCCATTTTGTTCCAATCTATCAGCAAGGCTTTTGATTGAAGCATACCCCAAACTGCCGCCAATTTGGTTGACAGTTATTCCTATCACCGAGCCCTTTTCATTGAGCACTGGTGACCCAGAGAATCCTTTATAAGAAGTAAAAGCCAGAGAATCTGTTCTTACTACAGTTGTATCATAGTCTTCCTTTCTGTTACCGAGTCTGTCCTGCACTTCCATACTAATGATATCGGAGCAGTTGCCAAACTCCTTTGGATAACCAACAATGGTAAGCTGTCTGTCCTCATTAAACTCCGCAGCCAGCAACTTTAAGTGATCCTCTTGCTGATAATCCTTGCATCTTAGCAACACAACATCCACATTGACACCTTCTTCCGCAATATACTTCACATCACAAAGCACCTGTTTATCAGTAGAGATAATGACGGGGACACCATTTACAGCATTTTGCGCAACAATGTGTCGAGCCGTAACCAATGTATCAGGAGCAATAAAGAAAGCTGTTCCTCTTTCTGTGTCACATTTTACAGGCACAACAGAAGCATAAATAGCCTTTCGTATATCAATAGGATACTTCATACTCATTTGCATTAGCTGTTATTGAATAATGTAGCTTATCTTTCAAAGATTCGTTACTGGCAAGCGACTTCAATATATCATTTTCTCTATTGTATCTGATTTCCCGATGTGATAAATCTTCAGGAAGTGGAGCATTGATAATACGAGACAAGGCTTGGTAACTTGGTCTGGCATTTGCACCTCCTGTTACAAAATAACGTTCGCTATCAGCAATACTTACCAATTCTTTAGATGTACTATGCGCACTTCCATGATGCGATATTTTGATGGCATCAAACAATACAGGCTTTGGGGTATCTTTATAAACATCCCCGATTTTTTTCACTACCTGGTCAGGATTAGCATCTCCCATAAACAAGATTCTATGTCCTTCATGCTCCCATATAAATGCAATTGAGGCTTCATTTTCCGGAGATAAATCCTTCATTTTTTCAGCCGCATAAAACTTCAAGGCATTCTCATCAAGAACTTTAGATGATACAGGCTCCTCATCAAACCCTTCGTTATCTTCTTGCTCCATTATACGCATCAATGATTCGTATATGGTTTCTTCCTTATCATAATCAAGTTTTTTGGGCTTATATAAGGTTTTCCAAAATAGTAATCGGTATTTCTTATCCAAGTCGTCCAAAGCTTTCTTGGATGGAGAAAGGAAGATAAACCTTCCCATATCATTTTCCAAATCAATTGCCAAAAAATTTTCAGTGATATACTCTCTTCTCCATGCCCTTTTCCAATTTTCGTTTTCTAATATCAATTTTGCAAGAGACATAGAAGTTTCTGCATTAATTTTCTGTTCCAGCATATCGACAACAACAGGTAAATGGTCGAAAACTCGCTTCATATTCTCCACCATCTTCTCATCCCATTCCTGCAGATTTTCAGAAGTCCGCTGATAGCAATTATAAAAGATATGATTGATGGTTAGGTTCGGTTTGGATTTCAGCATCCTTATCAATCCATTGATATGATCATTATCTATATGCGTAACGATCAGATAATCAATATAACCATGAAATTCATTCTCAATGTAGTCATTAACTTCTTGAGTGTAGAGGCCACAATCTACCATGATATGTATTTCCTTGTCGTCATTCTTTAACAACAAGGTAATGCAATCACCAGAACCTACCGAAAAAGTTTTGAATTTTACTTGCATATAATTATTCCTTTAAAATGAATTGTCATATTACAATAGTTCGTTAATAATTCAATAATGTGCTAAGCAGCTATACGCTGTAAGCACGAGAGATCTTTGAAAATCTTGCTAATTAAAGTTCGGTTCGGGGTGTACCCACTTGCTTTAAAAATTCGTTTCACCAGATAAATGTTGGTCATCAGTGACTTGAATGAAGACATAGAATATTCCATTCCCATCTCCTTCATAGTTACCTTGGCAACATTTAGTGATGTGAACGAAGCATTGAAAGCAAAATAGAGTTTCCACTTATCGCGAGCCTGGCAGTCCATAAGACCAGTATAGCCTTTGGCGTCACGAAAGCAAAATTC
>ERZ1035001.371-NODE-371-length-24830-cov-6.905469_pt1 | contig 24830 bp, 32 predicted proteins | sample MGYA00520685_ERZ1035001 | MGnify/ENA primary metagenome ERZ1035001 (study PRJEB33766, sample SAMN09781749) | gut metagenome | biome: gut microbiome | host: Homo sapiens | place: Madagascar | study: EMG produced TPA metagenomics assembly of the PRJNA485056 data set... | reverse complement strand
GCTTTAAGGCAAAATTGGCTGTATGGGGGGGGGTAGAATAATGAGAGTATGTGGAATATATAATAAAAAAAGATATATAAATTTTCTTTTGGCATTATATGGGTATAGCGATATAAAAGATTTTGTTTCAGATAGAAACATAAATACTTTCAAATGGTTGCCAAATAGGACAGACAAAAATAAAATGTTTCAAAGGTACCAAAATTTCATAGGGCAAATCTATAAAGACCCGAAACTTGAAATAGAGATAAGAGATGGTGGTAAATAAATTAGAAAATAACAAACGAATAGCAAAAAATACATTTTTCTTATATGCAAGGATGCTCATGGTTATGGGAGTGTCTTTGTATACAGTTCGTATAGTATTGAATGTATTAGGAGCAGAAGATTATGGTATATACAATGTTGTTGGTGGAGTGGTTACAATGTTTTCATTCCTCACTTCCACAATGGTCTCTGCTTCACAACGCTTTTTTGCATTTTCAATTGGGAAGAATGATAATGAAGGCCTAGCTAGATATTTCACAATGTCATGTTGGTGCTACATTGGTATAATAATTTTTATAGTTGTCATAGCAGAAACATTAGGTATCTGGTTTGTTCGTAGTCAACTTGTAATCCCTTTAAACAGGGCTTATTCTGCAATGTGGGTTTTCCAGCTTGCAATTGCTTCTTTTGTTGTAAACTTATTATCGGTTCCTTTTAACTCTATAATTATTGCGCATGAAAGAATGAATGTTTATGCGATAGTTGGCTTAGTGGAGGTCTTTGCTAAACTATTGTTGACTTATTTTATTTCAAATTCTTCATACGACAAATTAATTGTATATTCCATTCTAATGTTCGTTGTCACATTTTCCGTTAGCCTTTTTTATGGGTTATACGGAGTATGGAGATATAAAGAATGTCGTCTAAGTATGCGTTGGTATCCTGATATTTTTAAGGAAATAATGAGTTATTCAGGCTGGAGTCTTTTTGGCGCCTTATCTGGCGTTTTTAGAAGCCAAGGAATAAATATTCTACTAAACATATATTTTAATCCTATTGTCAATGCTGCTAGAGCCATAGCCTACCAAGTAAATAGTGCAATTAATCAGTTTGTTTTGAATTTCTTTAAAGCGGTTCAGCCACAAATTACGAAATATTATGCAGCATCAGAATCAGACGAGCTTTATAAACTTATATATAGATCTTCTAGATATTGTTTCTTCTTGATTTTGATGTTATCTCTACCGATATTTTTTGAAATGCCATTTATTTTGAATATTTGGTTAAAAGATGTTCCCCAATATACAGTTTTATTTTCTCGCCTTGTAATTCTTGTTGCAATAGTTGATAGTACAGCCTATCCTCTTCAAACTGCAACAGCCGCAACAGGAAGAATTAAATGGTATCAGATTGTTACTGGTGGGTTGTTGATTATGAACTTACCCTTATCATGGCTGTTCCTAAAATTTGGTAGTGAGCCACAAGTTACAATGTATGTGGCATTGGTTATTGCAATAGTGTCACAAATCTTAAGAATCTTATTTGCTAACAATATGGTTGGTATGTCTCTGAAAAGCTATTTAAAGAATGTGATGAGATCTATAATGATGGTTAGTACTCTCACTGTATTATCGTCATACTTGATACATAAAGTCTTTAGCGGAACGTCTATTGGGGCTTTCTTTTCAATGGTATCAATTGTATTTGTGTCAATAGCAATTATTATTATTGTAGGTATGACATCTATAGAAAGACAAGTTATTTGGAATTGTATTATTAAGAAAAAATAAAATTATGCGTATTGGAATTTTAACATTTCACCGAGCAAAGAATTATGGTGCTGTCTTACAATGTTATGCATTAGCTACATATTTAAAATCATTGGGGCATGATACTCGTATAATAGATTATTATCCTAAGTATTTTAAAGAGCAAGATAGTATATTGCCACATACTATTATGAAAGAAAGCAATGTTAAAGGCAAAATGTTTATCATTGCAAATATCCTTATTAGTTTAATACCGATTCTAAAAAGAAGAAATGCTTTTAATGATTTTATAAAGTCACTTCCATTAGATGAATGTATAGAAAATAGTAGCGATTTTTCTTCAAATGGATATGATTTGATTTTCGTTGGAAGTGATCAAGTATGGAACAAGCATATTACAAGAGGTGAAGACAAATTATTTGCAGGTAATTTTTCGCATCCAAATTGTATATTAGCGTCTTATGCAGCAAGTACAATAATAAATAATGCAGATACAGAGTACTATAAGAACCTTATCAATAGATTTGATTATGTTTCTGTGCGTGAAAAGAATATCAATGAATATTTTAATTCTTTAGTTCCCCAAAAGTCAATATGTGTATGTGACCCGGTTTTATTGCTTTCAAAAATCCAGTGGGAGCGGTTTGCTAGGTTGCCTCATGATAAAAACTATGTCCTTATTTATACGGTTCCAGAAGACCCACGTATTAATGATTATGCAGATAAAGTAGCAAAACTATTTGGCTGTAAAGTTATTAAATTGGTCGCAAAAGTTTCACCTTTTAGAAAGGGGGATTGTAGACAAAGTGTATCCCCTAGTGAATTTGTTGGATATTTTGTTAATGCAAAGTATATTGTAACAACCTCTTTTCACGGAACGGCCTTTAGTGTGAAATTAGAGAAACCTTTTTCAACATTGTTACTTGGAACAAAACTTGACGATAGAGCTGTTAATTTTTTAAATAGTATAGGTATGTCAAACAGGTTAATAGATATAAAAACAATGTCTGTTCCTGAACTTGAAATTGATTATGTACAATATAAACAAAAAATAGATGAGTATTTAAAAAAATCATATAATTATATAGACAAAATTGTAGGTTTAAATGAAAAGTAGTATATATAAAAATATATTTTACATAACAATGCTTTTTCTCTTTATTCATTCAATGTATCCATGGTTTACGTTTGAATATGAGAATGCCTATTTGTCTTTAGGGGCATTGGGAATAACTGCATTTGTTGGTTTACGAACTAAAATATTTCAACGTAATAAAAGTTCCATAATTGTAAGCTTACTTTTTTTATTTTTGTATTTATGGCTGTCTAAGCATAGCAATATATTTGGAAGTTTGGAACTTGTTATACAATGGTTGATATTATGCTATATTGTGAGTCTTCAATACGAGTATAAAATACAATTGATTGATTTTATCACGAAATGGTTTGCAATACTTATGTCAATATCATTAGTCGCTTATATACTGTTCTTGTCAGGCGTACCTTTTCCTGGAACCATTGTTGAATATCAACAATATTTTATGGATAACCATTATTTTTTCTTGCAAAAAGAAATGTTTAGATTCCAAAGTGTATTCTTGGAACCAGGACATATGACAATGGGATTGGCTCCTCTTCTTTTTATAAATAAATATAACTTGAAAAACAGGTATGTTCTAATCCTATTCATAGCCCAAATGTTATCCTTGTCATTGGCAGGCTATATGATGATGATTATTGGATATAGTATATTATTTCTGTTTGATAAACAATCGAAGAAGAGCAAATTGATATCTGTATTATTAAGTGTAATATTGATTTCTTCAATCGCTAGTTTTATGCAGAACTCTTTTGAGAATAATATTTTCGATGACTTGATATTTAGGAGAATGCAATTCGAAAATGGACATTTTGTAGGAGATAATCGCTCTAGTATTTATCTTGATAGACAATTTGAAGATGTTGTATCATCAAGCGATATCCTAACGGGACGTTATTTTAATGCGGAGATGTCAGAGAAAGGAGTCGCGGGATACAAAAAATTCATCGTTCAGTTTGGATTGATTGGATGCGTACTATTGATTCTTAGCTTTTTCTCTACCCTTAAGCTTTTAGTTTACAAATATCGTCGAAATGCATTTCTTTTGGTGGTTATGATTTTATTGTTATTGCTTCAAAATGCATATCCGACATGGTGGTGTATAGTTATTGCTACGATATGCGGAACAGCTTTTATGCAAAATAAAGAAATCTCAAATACAGTTGCAGAATGAAGATTGTTTACATAAACCATAGTTCTGGTATTCAGGGCGCAGGTTTGGCCCTCTTGAATATTATAAAAGGTATGTTGAAAATAGGGGTTGTACCTATTGTTGTACTTCCATGCGCAGGGCCATTAGCTGATAAATTTCATGAAATGGGAGTAAAAGTGTATTATGTAATGCACTATAATGCAATATACCCTCGTAGAAAATTCTTAACTGATTATATTTTATATCCATATCGTTTAATTCGAACGTTATTTTATAATAAACTTGCAGAACAGCGATTTAGGAAAATAGTATTGGCAGAACAGCCGGATATAATACACTCTAATAGTGGGGTTATTCGGTTTGGAGCAAAAATAGCGAAGGAACAGAATATTCCTCATGTGTGGCATGTGCGTGAGTTTATGTCGAAAGATTTTTTTGGGGTACCGTTAGGTGGCGAAAAGAAAGTTTTAGAGTTATATGGATTGAAAAACAACCATTGTATTGCAATAACGAAGGCTGTATTTCAACATTTTGCTCTAACCCACTCCAAAGACTGTGTTATATACGATGGCGTATTTCCTGCAAATGTAGCCACTCCTAATATCCTTGAAAAGAAAAAATATTTGTTGTTTGTCGGTTCTCTCCAAAAGGGAAAGGGTATTTATGATGCTCTTTCTGCTTTTGATGAAGTCGTAGATAAAGTTCCTGAATACGAATTATGGATAGCAGGAAAGGATTATGTGAATATAGAACATGAAATATCAATAAGGAAAAATGCTGAAAAAATAAAGTATTTAGGCTTTCGGACAGATGTCTATGATTTAATGGCTAATGCCACGGCATTATTGGTACCAAGTTATTATGAGGGTTTTGGGTTCATCACAGTAGAAGCAATGCTAAACAAAACACTTGTTTTAGGACGAAATGTTGCAGGAACAAAAGAGCAGTTTGATAATGGATTGTATATAACTGGTAAAGAAATAGGCATCAGGTTCAATTCTACCAAAGAACTTTCAGAAGTCATACTTCAGGTGTGTACGAATAATCCATCTATATTTAGGAATATGGTAGAGTCTGCCTATAAGGTGGTGATGGATAATTACACAATAGAAAAGAACACTGAACAAATATACCATGTGTATAATCAAGTCCTACCTAAATAAATTCCGACTAAACACTTCTAAAATAATACGACATGAAACGTACTTTATTCTCAATCATTAGGAAATTCTGGAAAATGGTATACTTCCGAAATCCTGTAAAATATGCGCGAAAGATAGGAGTAGAAGTTGGAAATGGTACTCATTTCGTCAATTGTCCATCATTCAGTAGTGAACAATGGTTAATCAGTATAGGTGAAAGGACAAATATTTCATCGGATGTATCTTTTATTACTCATGATGGTGGCAGATGGGTGCTTGACCACTTGTATCCACAAGATGCTCCATTCTATAAAATTGGACCTATTCGTGTAGGTAACAATTGCTTTTTGAGAATGAGAACAATGATTCTTCCCAATGTATGTATCGGAGATAACTGTGTAATTGGGGGGGAGTATTGTAACGAAAAGCATACCTGAAGGACAAGTATGGGCTGGAGTTCCTGCTCATTTTGTCTGCACAATAGAAGAATATAGAGAAAAGATGCTGAAACAAAGAAAAGACATCAATTGGAAAGATTATTGGGAAGACAAAGAAAGAGAATTAAAAAGAGCATTTGAAATAATTTAATAAATAAACTTATGAAAACAAAAGCAAGAGTAATTGCAATATATTTACCGCAGTTTCATCCAATTCCTGAGAATGATGAAGTATGGGGTAAGGGATTTACAGAATGGACAAATGTAGCTCAAGCTCGACCTCTTTTCAAAGGTCATTATCAACCACGTATTCCACGTGATTTTGGATTTTATGATTTAAGAATGCCTGAGGTTCGCGAATTACAAGCAGAGTATGCAAAAAAAGCAGGCATTGAAGGCTTCATGTATTGGCAGTATTATTTTGGTGGAGGCAAGATGCTTTTAGAACGTCCATTTGAAGAAGTACTGAAATCTGGCAAACCAAATTATCCATTCTGTCTTGGATGGGCAAATCATAGTTGGCAAACTCTCACATGGAAACGTGATGCAAGCAAGAAAGAAGGTAAAACAATGATAATGGAGCAGAAATACGATGGTGTGAAACAATACACAGAGCATTTCATGTATAATCTTCCTGCTTTTAAAGACCCTCGGTACATCACTGTAGATGGAAAGCCACTGTTTGTTATTTGGAATCCGAATGACCATAAGGAACAAATCAAGCTATTAATTGAAACTTGGCAAAAACTTGCAAAGGATAATGGACTTTTAGGAATACATTTTGTTGCGCGTCTAAATATTCCAAAACTTGATTGGAAAGAAATGGGCTTTGATGCTGTTTATGAGAATCGAGAAAATGCAGCCATACAAGGACAAACAGAACGAAATATTGTTCAAGTAGTTCGTCGAGGTTTACAAATCCTTTTTGGTATAACTATTTATATCTTAAAGGCAGATTTTGGAAAAAGATATAAATTACTTGTAACAGACGAGTCTCGAAAAATAAATATATATCCTACAATGTTAGCAGGTTATGACCGTTCGCCAAGGGCAGGGCGTACAGCTCAAATTTTATATAATTTTACTCCAGAGAATTGGAGACTTCATGTAAAAGATGTACTTAATCATGTTATGAACAAGGATTATGAACATAGAATAGTGATGCTTAAATCATGGAATGAATGGGGTGAATCGAATTATGTGGAACCTGATCTCAAGTATGGTACATCTATGTTGGATGTTTTAAGAGAAGAGTTAACTGTGAAGGATAAATAATATGGCAAATATTGAACAAATGATTAACTACCAGTTGAACAAGGTTCCTGGTGTTAAGAAATATATCAAGCGTGCATACCAGTTGGGTTGTTATGCTGTGAGTAAGAAGATAAAGTCGGAGGGCAACATTGTGAAGGTGTCGCCTGACGACCCTTCGCATGAGTATTTCTTTGGTTACTACGACAAGTCGCCATGGGATGCCACTATGCGATATATGATTTGCATGAGGGCTAAGGACACATGGAGTGAGCCAGACCCTTTGGATACAGCAGATATCCTGCTTATCGACACTAAGGACGGCAATAAGGTAAAGCATATAGCAACTACGCACACTTGGAATGTGCAGCAAGGATGTATGGCACAATGGTTGGGACCTGATTTCAAGTCTCGCATATTGTATAATGATATGCGTGAGGGAAAGTATTGCTCTGTGATACTTAACGTGGAAACGATGGAAGAGCGAGTTCTGCCAATGCCTTGTTATACTGTTTCTGCGGATGGCAAGACTGGTTTGAGTTTGGATTTCTCTCGCCTGCATAGTCTGCGATTGGGTTATGGATATGCCGAACTGCCAGAGAAGACAAAGGGCATGGCTTTGCCTAATGCTACTGCTGTATGGAAGATAGACATTGAAACGGGAAAAACAACAGACTTGTTGAAATATACAGACTTCGCAAACTTTGAGCCTCGTCACGAAATGAAGGAGGAGGGAAGTGTGCATAAGGTGAATCATTTGATGCTTTCGCCAAACGGAAAGCGATTCATGGTGTTGTATCGTTGGTTCTGTGGTCAAAGAAAGTATACCCGTTTAGTAACATGTAATGTCGATGGTTCAGACATGTATGTATTGAGCGACGACGACATGGTGAGCCATTGCTATTGGAAGAATGACGAGGAAATAATTGCTTTTGAAAGAAAAAAAGAATTTGGTCCTGGATATTATCTGATGAAAGACAAGACACAAGAATGGACCCATATCTGGCCTCAGTTAAGCAATGATGGTCATCCGAGTTATTGTCCTACCGACAACAATCTTGTAGTGTTTGACACCTATCCAAGCCGTTCGCGTATTCAAGAGGTGAAGGTAGGGCTTGATACGGACACGAAGGGAGAGAGCGTAATGGTGTTGGCAAAGGTGTTCTCTCCATTCAAGTATGATAATGACACTCGATGTGACCTTCATCCGCGTTGGCGACAAGATGGAAAGGCTGTTTGCTTTGACTCTGTTTTTGAAGGACATAGAGGTTTGTATATAGTTAAAATGTAGTGTAAAATGGATAATAAATTAAAAGTTGTATTCTTGATGACATCTTGTAAAAAGAGTGGCCCTGTTCAGCAGATGTTGAATATTATCAAGAATCTTGATAGAAATAAGTTTGAGCCTGTTTTGGTTACTATGTACCCAGAGGATAAACAATTAAGTCAAAAGAAACTATATGATGCTTATGTGAAGCATTTTTATGCTCCAACAAGCAAGATTGATGTGATGTTGGGTAGAACAAATACATTAAAGAATGTCTTAAAAGAGATACAACCTGATGTAATCCACTCTTTGGGTGTGTTTCCTGATTTCGCAGTTAGTAGAATGAAATGTTTCAATCAGATAATTACTTTGCGCAATTATGTTTATGAGGATTATCCTGCAAAATTTGGAAAACTTTTAGGAACAATTATGGCAAAAATGCACATTTATGCAATGAAACATACAAAGAAAACTGTAGCCTGTTCGGAAAGTTTATCTAAAATGTATGCAAATAAATTGGGATTGAAATATGACTTTGTCCGTAATGGCGTAGATGTAGATCAATATTGTTTATCAACACCAGAAGAGAAGGCTTCTATAAGAAAGGAGTTGGGAGTTGATGAAGATACTTTCCTGTATGTATATACAGGCCAGTTGATTGAACGCAAAAACATGCATTTTATGCTTGATGCTTACGTGAAAGCTTTTCCTAACGATAATGTTCAATTATTGGTTCTTGGTGGTGGTGCTCAATTGGAAGAGTTAAAGGCAAAGTATGGTAATATTAGTAATATCACTTTTAAGGGTAATGTAATGAATGTAAACCATTATCTTAAGGCTGGAGATGCTTATGTGTCAGCAAGTAAGTCGGAAGGACTTCCAAATGGTGTACTTGAAGCTATGGCTACCGGACTTCCCGTTGTGCTCTCGGATATAGAACAGCATTTAGAGGTTTATGAGGCTAATACAAATGTTGGTAAAATCTTCAAGTTGACAAATATGGGAGATTGTTCTGCCAAAATGAAAGAACTTGTTAAAAGTGATTATAAGCAAGCTGGTAAGGAGGCTTATAAGTCTGCACATGAGAACTTTAGTGCTGCAAAAATGAGTGGTTTATATCAGATTTTATATAGTCAGATTGCAAAATGAAAAATATAATAGCTATAATACTTCCTGTATACAAGAACGATAAAGTTCAGTATATTAAACTGTCGTTTGACAGTATTCTAAATCAGACATACAAGGACATTCACCTCTTTATTGGGGTGGATGGTCCTGTAGGTAAGGATTTGGAAGAGTGTTTGAAAATGTATGAGCAGGATGAGCGCGTGACTGTGGAATGGTTTAAGGAAAACCGTGGTCTTGCCATTGTGCTGAACGATTTGCTTGACATCTGTTTTAAGGAGGGTTATGAGTATATTGCCCGAATGGATGCCGATGACATCTCGATGCCTGAGCGTTTTGAAAAACAGATGGCTTATCTGCAACAACATCCTGAAATAGATGTTGTGGGTGGAGCCATTGAGGAGATTGACGAGAATAGCGAGAGTAGGGGAAAGACAATCGTTTATCCGTTGACATCGGATGATTGCTATAATTTCTTTGCCCGTAGAAATCCCCATGCCCATCCTGCTGTGATGTTCCGCAAGAGTTTCTTTGACAAGGCTGGATGTAAGTATCGCCCTGAGTACAGACAGAACCAAGACACTATGCTTTGGCTTGACGGCATGAAAGCAGGAACAAAACATGCCAACTTGCCGGATGTAGTGTTGCGTTTCCGTTTCACCAACTCATTGTTCAAGAAGCGTCGTAACGGTTGGGCTTTTGCGAAGAAGCAATTGCACGACCGTAAAATCATCAACAAGACCCTTGGCTATGGCTTCGGAGCAACAGTGTTTGGATACATGATGTTCTGCATGTTGGTTTCGCCTCCATGGGTTAAAAAGATTGCCTATAAAGTGTTCAGATAAGGTTCGTGGGCAATATGAAAAGAGGTGATGAATTGAATAGTCAAAATAATTGCCAATGAGTATGGTTGATAATGACGTTTCTCATATGCAAACATTGTTTCTTGAACTGCTTCATGTGACAGTTGGCTCGTGCACAAAACTATCTGTTATTCCTTCTAATAAAGAATGGCAATGTCTTTATAAAATGGCAAATAAACAGGCTCTGATTGGTGTCTGTTTTCATGGAGTAAAACAATTGCCAAAGGAACAGTTGGTAAATATGCCATTGCAACTGAAAATGCAATGGTTGGGCATTACTGCTAATATTCAAAAGCGGAATGAGGTAATGGACATAAGATGCCGTCAGTTGCAGAATCAATTGGCAGATTTTGGCTTTAGTGGTTGCGTGTTGAAAGGGCAGGGTGTGGCTTTTATGTATCCAAAAGAACTATCTTCTCTTCGTCAATCAGGAGATATTGACGTTTGGGTAAAAGGAGGTTTTAACTCAGTGAAGGCTTTGGCTAAGAAAATGAATCAGCATGTAAAAGCAACAGAACAACATGTGGATTTGAGTTTCTTTAAGGATGCTGAGGTAGAAGTACATTTTATACCTACAATGTTGAGAAATCCGTTTGCCAATAGACGTTTACAGAAATGGATAAATGAGCAGGAAGATGTTCAGTTCTTATACAAAAATGACAAGGGAATGTGTGTTCCTACCTTGGAATTCAACCTTGTGTATATGATGATTCATACTTATCGACACCTTTTTGCTGAAGGTGTTGGTTTGAGACAAGTGATGGATTATTATATGTTGTTATGCTCGGAGTATATAAGTATAGAGCTTAAAGAAAAGACTATGAAATGTATGCGTTTATTGCATATAGATAAGTTTGCTGCTGGGTTGATGTGGGTGATGAATAAAGTATTTGGTCTTACGGAAGATAAAATGCTTTGTAATCCCAATGAAAGACATGGAGCGTTTATTCTTAATGAAACAATGACTGCAGGTAATATGGGACATTATGATGAACGTTTGGTGACAATGTACAATGCACCTAAATTGAGAAGGTTCTTATTGATGAATCGTCACACTCTTCGCCTGTTTGAATACTATCCCCAAGAAACGTTTTTTACGCCTATTACGAGAATGTGGACGTGGGTGTGGAGAAATAGTTTAACATTCGATAGAGATTATTGTTATGGCAAAAGAAATATCTGAAGAAATAATTGCACAGGTAAAACAAGCTTTGGATATAACAACAGAGATAGATGTTATTGCTTTATATAAAAAATTGAGTAATGAGTATATCTCTTGTCATCCTGATAAATATTCAGACAAAGCTAAAGAAATAGCGGAAGAACGATTTAAAAAACTGGGTGATTTACGTGACAAATTGAGGATTTATATAGAGCAGCAAAGAGCTAAAGGACAAGTTATAGCTTATGACAAAGCTCGTGATGTAGAAGAAATAGAAACAATAAACAATATAACAGAAAAGGACCTTAAAATACTGGAACTTAAAGATAAAATAACATACTTAGAAATTGTTATTGAAGGAAACAAGAGAGAATTGAACGATAAAGAGAAGGCTATTGATGACTTCTTGAAACAATCAACAAAGACTTCAAAAGAAGATCTCACAGACATTTACAAGCCTAAAAAACGAGGAAATATTTTGGGATTAAGTTCTGCTATTGCTTCGTTATCATTGTTTATACCACAAGTCCAAAATATTGTGGCAAACATTGGGGTCGGTGGTTTTATTGGTAGTTTTATAGTTATTGCTATTACCATCACTTGGATAGTAAAGATAATAAGAAGTAATATATGTAATAGTTGTATCCAATCCATAATAGACAATATTCTTTATGGAGAAGACTTGATGGAAGCCTTTGATGTAAAGTTTTCAAATGAGAGATATAGCAAACCATACTTTAGGGAAAAGGATGTAGTTGATTTTATTGATCGATGTATGACCAATAAAAAGTATCGCATATTATTCTTTGGTAAATACAATTCTACACGCCGTCATATAGTTGAATATATCTTGCTTGAACTTAGTCGTAAGAAAATAATAGTTGATGTAAAAACTGATGATATGCAAAAAGTCTTTTATATAGAGCATCGTAATGATATAGACTTTTAATAATTAATTTATGACACAGTGGTATACCGATTTTTATCAGTTTGAATCTCTTTGGAAGATTATGAAGGGTGAAGAGAAACGGGAAAAATGAATTGGACCTTCATAATGACTCAGAGAAAAGGTTCTTGTTTAAGTCTCATTGTTTCAATCTTTTTAATCGGACAGCTTACGTTTCTAATTATCAAGATTCTCTGTTCTATCAGTTGGAGGAAACTTTGAAAAAGGAAAAGTTGACGAAATATAATGAATAAAATAGAATTAATACAAATCAATATAAATTTATTTATGATATTCAAAAGACTCTTTGACATTGTAGCGTCCCTATTGGGACTGCTTTTGATTTGGTGGATATTCCCCATAGTAGCGTTTTTAATCCATAAGAAGATGCCGGGTGGTCCGGCTTTCTTCTGTCAGAAGAGAGTGGGAAAGGATGGCAAGTTGTTTACTTGTCATAAGTTCCGCTCAATGACAGTTAAGCATAGTGGCTCTTCTGTTTCGGTGGCGGGTGATAGTAGAATCACTCAGTTTGGTGCGAAACTGAGACATTATAAGATTGATGAGTTGCCTGAGCTGTGGGATGTATTGATAGGTAACATGTCTTTTGTGGGTCCGCGTCCTGATGTGCCTGGTTATGCGGATAAGCTGCAAGGTGATGATAGGGATGTACTGAAACTGCGTCCTGGTATTACTGGTCCTGCTACTCTGAAGTATAGACTGGAGGATGAAATGATTGCGGGATTTATGAAGGACTTTAGAAACATGAATTACCATGAATTGACCACGAATTATCCGCAAATTAAAATATCGGATAAGGAATATGCTGACCTGATAGTGAAGAGTGACCAGGAAGTTGCTGTGTGGTATAACGATAACGTGATTTATCCTGATAAAGTGCGCCTGAACTGTCATTACTATCGTCACTACTCGTTCTGGAAGGATATTGAAATGATATTCGCAACGGTACTCGGGTTTAAGGTGAAGTTTGCGGGGGAAGAAGTGTAGGGAATGTTGAGTTTTGAGTTTTGAAATTTGAATTGTTCGCTGCTTCGCATGCGATTTGGAATTATTCAATTTGGAATTAGGAATTTCTATGAGTTAGGAGTTTTGAATTAGGAGTTAGGAGTTGTTCTCGGCTTCGTCTGCGATTTGGAATTGAACAATTAGGAATTGTTATGGAACGCGAATTGCTAATAATAAATTTTGTAATCGGCTGTGCCGCTTGCCAGAGCAAGAATGTTGAATTGTGCGCTGCTACGCATGCGATGAAGAGTTGTTCAATTTTGAATTGATCGTCTTTGCCTTTGAACACGAATTACCAAAGATTATCCGTTAATTTTACCACGAATTGAATTTATGAGTAATTCATTACAAAAAGAGCATCATGTGAATTTTGAATTATTCGCTGTTCCGCCTGCAATAGTGAATAGAACAATAATGTATTATTGACTTAAATATTTGCAAGTATCAGGGAAATGATGTAAATTTGCGAGATACATATCTCCTCTAATGGAGTATGGGTAGATTATGGCAATACTCTCAATAAAGAAAATGGAATATTTTATGGTGTTCGTAAGAATGTTCGCTGAACATTTTGGATTGAACGAGAAACAAGCATTTAATTATTTGGATCGTCACAAAGGTTTAGCTTTTGTGAGAGACCATTATGATGTTATCCATACTCTGGATTTTGACTATGCTATTCAAGACGTGCAGGAAGTTTGCCAAATGAATGGAGGACGGTTGTGATGAGATTATACCATGGCTCGGACATGGAGATTGTGGCAGTGGATCTCCGGACGGACAGTTTGAATGTGATATAGATAAGGCATATGCAGAGTTGAAAAGAGAATTTGAGTGTGGCTGATACTTGAGATTTAAGGTAAAGCAGGTATGATTGAATAGGCTTAGGCCTGTGGAGCGAAACCACTACCTGCTACTGCAATTAGGAATTAGGAATTTCTATGAATTAGGAGTTTTGAATTTTGAGTTAGGAATTGTTCTCGGCTTCGCCTGCGATTTGGAATTGAACATTTTTGAATTGTTATGGAACGCGAATTACCAGAAATTATCCATAAATTTACCACGAATCTTGTTTAGTTCAACATATATTTTTATCTTTGCATAAAATAGGCTGCACCTCGGCATAACATTCAATCAAGCTTGATGTTCTGCTCTCGGTTTGCTCTGTCTTTTTAGAAAAAGATTAAAGGAGATTATCGTTATGTGTAAATTAGATACGATTATAAATACTACTGTACGGGATTTTCATCCTTCAACTGTAATAAAACGAGGAAAATCAATGGAACAAATAGAATATATGACAAATATTCTGTTTGCTCTTGCCAAGCGTCTACAGAAGCCTTTGGACAAAACATTAGAGTGTATCGAAAAGAGTCACTTGTTACCGATTTTAGACAAAGCGTATCATTGTAGAAAACAAAAAAGCAGTAATGAAATAGTTGATGAATTGACTGAAAAAATTCTTGCAGTATGAAATTGTATCATGGAACTACGTCTGAATTTGTCATGCCTGATTTGTCAAAAGGACGTGAAAATACAGATTTTGGTATTGGCTTTTACTTGACAGATAAAGAGTCAATGGCAAAGAATTGGAAAAAAGGACATCCAAATAACCATGTTATTGTCTATGAACTGACACTTGCGAATATAGAGACGGGTAAACTGCATATTAAGCGATTTGAGAACGCAGATATAGAATGGGCTAAATTTGTGTATAACAATCGTAAAGGAAAAAACAAGAAGAGTAGATACGATCTGATTATAGGTCCATTGGCTGACAATGGATTGGAAAATTGGTTTACGAGATTGGAAAAAGGGGAAATAGATTGGGATGACCTTGCAAAGGGCATTGAATTTAATAAATTCCAGTCTCTTCAGTTTTGTTTTATAAAACCAAATGCTATAAAATTATTGGAATATGCCGAAAGAAAGTGAAAGAGAAAAGATGCTGAAATTGCAGGTTAATTTCATGGCTAATTTTCTGATTAATGAAAAGAAAATATCGTATGAAGATGCTATAAGGATGATTTTAGGTACTCAAACCTACAAGCAGTTAGTGAACAGTAAATTGTATTTGAACCAAAGTAGGCGATATGTCTTAGAAGATCTAAAGGCAGAAATCCTTAAAGCAGGTATCCATTAGCGTCTGTCCAAATATAATATTAATGACAAAATGTGTCAAACATGCATAAAGACTCATAGCTTGACAAGAGCTATAAGAGAAATGAAGGTTGCAAAGATTGAAGGAAGAAAACTTCAAAGTGTTGACGACTTTATCAATGAAATGTGAGGGTAGATATTTATTCACATAACTGGAGGACATAATATGAGCACTAACGCTTACGAAGAAATGCTTGAATATCTGGATGGACAAAGAAAAAAGCTTGCTGGTATGCGTGAAAGATTGGATGAACCTGGTGTTGAGAAACAATACGAGGCTTGCCTTAAAGCATACCGTGACTTGAAGAACTCGCTGGATTGGGCAAAAGAGAAAGGTTTTGCGGAAGGATATGTGGAAATTCGTTTAAAGATACTTATGCTTGAGTACGGAAAAACTCGTGAAGAAGCTCTTGTAAAAATAGCAAAAGAACTTCTTGAGGAAAACGTATCTACTCAAGCTATTTATATGACAACTGGTATTTCTGTTGAAGATATCTCAGAGAAGCCTATAGATAAAAAGGAAACTCAAGCTACTAAATATGAATTGCCTGAACACTTGAAAAAATGCGAGGCATATTGGCAAGGGTAAAAGATGAAAACGATGATAGGTTAAACTACTTATTGGAGAAGGATACTGAATACTCCCAAGATTAATTCTTGGAAACCTTTGGATAGTGCAGAAAAAGGAGAATGTAAAAAAGCTATAGAGATAGCGATGGTAATTTTGCCATCGACTTAAAAAAACATAAGACAACGCCAAAGGATAAGCTTTATACTCTTCTTCCTGAATTTTGGGAAGATGATGAATAATAAAATGAATTTATAATTTAGTCAAATTAAGGTATAACCTCCACTGGTATTAGCTGGTGGAGGGCTAAAACTCATATGCGTATCGGAAATATGATGGGTACCGAATACTTACGTATCAATAACTGCATATACCATTGCGCTCATTTTTTAATTTTCGTACTTCTTTTATTTCAGCATTGATTTCATCCAATGTCATTTCCGGACCTTCTTGCGCCTCTGCTTCTTTGCGTAGTTCGCTAAAGACATTCAAGGCATTTTCCCTAATGTCATTGTTTGATTCTGCTGATATTGTGAAAGGAATTTTGCGACAACGATTAACGGTACGAACAAAAATGTTGATGGCTGTGTTTGCACTCATGCCAAATTGAGCGCATAATTCATCGAAAATTGCTTTCTGTTGGTTGTCTATACGGACTGTCATAGATGTCTGTGCCATAGTGAGTACTTTTTAAAGTTAAACAATTCTTTATTATTATGATGCAAATATACATCATAATGACGTAAATACCAATTTTTTAAATATATAAATTTTTAATTATGGAAAGAAAAACGATTTATCTGTGTCTTGCTCATATGAGTGAGGCTGGTTTGGAACAGAAATACGTTAAGGAGGCTTTCGACACCAATTGGGTGGTGCCGATGGGTCCGAACGTAAATGCTTTCGAGAAAGATTTAGAGGCTTTTGTAAATAGCAAGAGTGATGGATCTGAGGAACTTGACAGAAAGGTGGTTTGCTTGAGCGCTGGTACTGCTGCTGTTCACTTGGCTATGATTGGATGTGGTGTTAAGGCTGGTGATGAGGTGCTGGTGCAGAGCTTTACGTTCTGTGCTTCGAGTCATCCTATCACTTATCTTGGTGCAAAGCCTGTGTTTGTAGGTTCGGAGGGTGAGACATGGAATATGGATCCTGCTTTGCTGGAGAAGGCTATTATTGACCGTAAAGAGAAGACGGGCAAGTTGCCTAAGGCTATTGTGCCTGTAGCTCTGTATGGTATGCCTTACCGCATTGACGAGATTATGGCTATTGCCGACAAGTATGGTATCCCGGTTGTAGAGGATGCTGCTGAGGGTATGGGCTCGCGCTTTGATGGACAAGTGTTGGGTACATTCGGCAAGTATGGTGTGCTGTCGTTTAATGGCAACAAAATGATTACTACTTCGGGTGGTGGTGCTTTGATTTGCCGTAATGCGGAGGATGCCAACGAGGTGATGTGGTATGCTACACAGGCTCGCGACGCTTATCCTTACTATCAGCATACGGCTATTGGCTACAACTATCGTATGTCGAACGTGTGTGCTGGTATTGGTCGCGGTCAGATGACAGTGCTTAATGACCATATTGCTCACCACAAGCATGTACAGAAGCTCTATGAGGAACTGTTGAAGGATGTTCCTGGAGTACATATTCATAAGCAGCCTGAGGACAAGCGTTATGATGCCAACTTCTGGCTTTGCGCTGCAACATTGGATGCAGATGTGAAGATTCAAGGTCAGGAGAACGCTTACAAGGAAGTTATTAAGACTGCCGTAGGTGGTGCAGCAGGTGTTATCCATGCCGTTGATTCAGCAACAACCGACTGTCAGCCTAACGAAAATGTTGAGGCATTGCGTGTGTTCATGCTGGGCAAGAAGATTGAGTGTCGCCCTGTATGGAAGCCTATGCACAAACAACCCGTGTATGAGGGTGCTCCTGTATATACCAATGGGGTAGAGGAGGAACTGTTTAAGGTAGGCTTCTGTCTGCCAGCAGGTCCGTATGTTACGGATGATGATGTGCGCTACATTGTAGAGAGCATTAAGGAAGCGATTGTAAGATAAGCAATTAGTTGATGAGCGATTAATGGACGTAATGTGCTGGCTGCATATATGTCTGTTAATTGCTCATTCGTATAAAAACTATACGCATAATGAGAAACTTTATCTTAAATAAGAAGCGAAATAATAGGTAATTTATGGCTTAAATCATTTCTGTTTCGCAAATAATGTATATCTTTGTATAAGATAGGCTGCACCTCGGCAAAACATTCAAACAAGCTTGATGTTTTGCTCTCGGTTTGCACTATCTTTGCATAAGATAAACCTTTAAATTATATAGTTATGCGACACATAGAAGAACGATATATTAGTTTGTTGACCGATTTTGGTTTCAAACGAATCTTTGGCACCAAACCCAATAAGGACAGCCTTAAGGCTTATCGCGACATAAAGAATTCTTTGGATAGTGCAGAAGAAAAAGGAGAACGTAAAAAAGCTATAGAGATAGCGAAAAATCTTCTTGAAATGGGAATGCCTATTGGCTCTATAATGAAAGCAACAGGTCTTTCACAGGAAGAAATTGCTAAGCTTTAAGTTTTCAAAGACAATTGTACGAATACCAGAAGGATATGTTACGGCAGATAGAGGATGCGTTTGTGACGCATCAATCTGTGATGGTATAGATGTCTACATGAACAGGTAAGACGGTGCTCTTGACGGAGCAAGTGAAGAGTGAAGAACGAAGAGTGAAGAATCTGACGGCATTGCAGCAAGAGCTGGAATATCTTGGCTTGTGGAAGTTTGCAGGGGCGGTGATGTATGTGCAGCATAAGGTTTTGGCATTACTTGACGAGAAAATGCACTTCGTGCTATATTATCCTGCCGAGGCTTTAAGCGAGCCTATCTTTAGAACATGGCACTTCTTGTGGAGGATGTGGAACAAGAAATAATATTTGCAGAATAAGCGTATGGATATATCATTTACATTAAAGAGGTTAGTTATACATTCCGAATGTTCGGAAAAAGTGAGGAAGAATTTGCATCCTGCGGAATACTTGTTTAACTCTCAGGCAGAAAAAGGATTCTTTGGCACAAATATAACGGTTGAAACAATTGTTGGTGAAAATGGTTCTGGTAAGTCGACATTGCTGGAACTTATGTTTCGTATGATTAACAATCTTGCAGCCATGATGTTTTGTCGAGTGGAATGTTCGGCAGCTGATGAACTTAAATATGTATTGGGTATCTATGCGGACTTGGAATATTCTATCGGGGGTAAAGACATTGTATTGATAGTTAGAGATACTGCTGTGGCTTTGGTAGCAGATGACAAGAAAGTTTGTTTTGGCAATAATGGAATAGAAGAATTCAATGGTTTTGAAGATTATACCAATGCATCAGAACAAAAGATATTTGAATTGACATCCTCATTCTTCTACACAATTGTTACAAATTATTCTGTACAGGCATATGTGGCATCAGACTATTCAGAAGAAAAATGTCTTGTATATGATAGGAAAAAGAAGCTTTGGAAGAAAGACAAAGGAACTTGGATAAACAGCTTGTTTCATAAAAATGATGGCTATATGTGTCCTATCAATCTGAATCCTTACAGGGATGATGGGACAATCAATATGCATAATGAGACAGCATTGACCATGTATCGTATCACATCTCTGCTCATTGAGTTTTCGAGAGGTGCTAAACATGGGCAATATTTACATGGATATGAACTGAAAAGCATTGAATACAAACTTGATCCATTCAAGTTAATCAAGGGCTTCAAGAGTGTAAACGCCAAAGAGTCTGGTATTCAGAAGTTGTCACGAATACTTGATGCCTTTAAGAAAGCTTGTAAGAGAGAGAACAGAAATAGTGCCGCCAATCTGATTTTAGGAAACTTCCAAATTCCTCTTGCTGGAGAAAATGATGATAACATATTGTGGATGGCTCGTCTTTACTTGGTATGCAAAGTGTTGTCAATAGCCGATAAGTATCCTATGTACCAAAAGTTCAAGGCGATATCGAACCTGGAATTTGTTTTGTGTACAGAAGTTCCTTTGGCACAGAAAGGTATGTACAAAAAGCTGGCTAAACACGTAAAAGACGACAAGTCACATGTTGGCATTAAAGTCTGGCAAACTGTTTTCTTCTTATCTCGCTTTAAAAATGTACCAGATATAAACAACCTTTACAAGAAGTTTACCTATGACCAATATGAAGAATGGTTGGGAAATCCTCACATAGAACAATCTGTATACGATAGAATGTATTTCCTTCCACCTTCATTGTTCTCCGCAAAGGTTATTCTGAAAAAGGTAGATGAGAATGGCAAGACAAAAGGTATCGTTCCCTTCAATCGTTTAAGTTCAGGCGAACGACAATTCATGTTTACGACAAGTGCCATCCTATACCACCTTCTCAACTTACGTTCTGTGCGTAAGGGAAGACCATGTTATAGATGTTTCAATATTGTACTTGATGAAGTGGAATTATGCTTTCATCCAGAATACCAAAGGACTTTTATATTTGACTTCTTGCGAATAGTCAGTTTGTTGGGATTTCAAGACAGATGTAGCCTAAATATATTGATTACAACTCACTCACCTTTTATCTTGTCAGATGTACCAAGTACCAACATATTGTACTTGAAAGATGGGCACCCCGAAGATAAGAGTTCGCTAATTAATCCATTTGCAGCCAATGTGAATGATATTTTGCGACAGAGTTTCTTTTTGGAAAATGGATTCATTGGAAAATTTGCGCAAAGGAAGATAAAACGCCTTGTTACCTTTTTGAGTACCAACGATGGGAAACGTAATGATTATAATATGGATTTGGCCCCAGCGTTGATTGAAAAGGTTGGTGATCCGCTTTTAAAAAGAACACTTTATAAGATGCTGGATGAATTCTATGTGAGAAATCCGCAAGTAAAAAGGCATGATGAGAAGGAGGTCAGCAAGGAAGAGCGCATTGCGGAACTGAAACGTGAGTTGGAAAATTTGGAAAGGGAGGATTAGTCATGCGAAAGATTTTTATTGACAGTAATGTTCAAGCGATTGCTGAAGAGTATAGGGATGAAGTTTTGAAGCATCTTCATTACAGTCCTCAAAACATTTTGGTTAATCCCTTGAAGAAATTGAAGAGATTCAAAAAGTATTTTGAAGATGGGGAGGTGAAAGTACCTTCTGGTAAAGATGCCAAAGGGAAATCTATTTATGCAAAGATAACGAATGATACTTCAATCAAGTATAAGGATTATCTTCAGATGGTAATAGACCGTTATCCAAATGATTTGTTGACTTTGCTTCCTTCGGGTTTCACCACTCTAAATAATTTACTATTGGCAACATTGGGGGATGATGGCTCTTTACTGGATAAAGAGTTGAAAGTAGGGAGTAAAAAAGCGGATTCATTTCACAATCTTTTGATTTCTTCTTTGATGTATAATGAAATCAGGACTTATATCTACCCAAAGTTTTTAAAAAAGGTTGGCGTGAAGACATGTGTATATTGCAACGCAAATTTTGCCATTACAGATGATAATGGAGTGGCCTATTATACGGTAGATCATTGGAAGCCAAAGTCGAAATATCCTTTCTTGTGTATCTCGTTTTTCAATCTTGTACCATGTTGTTTTTCATGCAACAGAAATAAAGGTGATGATGATGACGAGTTTTTCCGTCTTTACGAAGATGACACAAATGCAGATTTGAACGTACTTCATTTCGAATTACCGCCAAAGAATGAAGCGGAATATATGTTGACGCATAATGTTGATGTACTATCTGTAGAGTTAAAAGAAAGCAATCCATTATATAAGGATGTTTGTGAAAACATGGATAAAAAGTTGCACATCAATGCCATTTATCAGGAGCATAAAGATGTGGTGGAAGAAGCTATTTGGCGAAAATACGCCTATAATGACGAGAATATAAAGGCCTTGAAAGCTTCGTTTGCAGAAAGTAAGCTTGCCTTGACGGATGATGATGTCAAGCGCTTTGTGCTTGGAACGTATTATGACGATGAAGACATACATAAAAGACCTTTGAGCAGATTAATGAAAGACATACAAAAGATGTAACACAAAAGCGGATAAAAGAGAAATACGATTTTAACTATGACAATCATACTCAATATATCATCGCCCTAGAAGATTATGACACATACTATGAAAAACATGAGGCTTTCTTCATTCTTTGATGACATTGAGAAAATGCAGTCAACTCATGCGACAGACGTTACCTTTGGCAATGTTGAATTGTTTAATGTTGAGTATGCTCATAATCATGTATTTGACCAGTTTGATAAGAATGAAGGACTATTTGCATAAGAATGTCTTATCATTAATTATTATATTGTCGTTAAAAACGTTAAATATTAACGGCACTTGTGAATTGTAATAATTAAAATTTCTACTTTATTGAGGAATTTCCTATCTTTGTAGGAGATTCCCAACTAAAGAAATAAGACGATTATGATTTTACGTATAATTATTGATAATTTGTACTCCTTTAATAGAACAATGGAGTTCAATATGTTTACCAATAAGAGTCAGAAGCATCTGGAGCATAAAAGATATATAGGAAAAATAGCCTACTTAAAAATGGCTGCTATTTATGGAGCTAATGGAGCTGGTAAATCTAATATGATTAAGGCTTTGGAACTACTACAAAATTTGGTGATAGGAGGAACTGTGTCCTCTTATTTAGACAATTTGAAGTTCAAGTTGGATAAGGAATGCCAAGAAAGATGTTCTTCTATTGCAGTAGAGTTTGTTGTTGGTGAACATGTCTATTATTATACAAATTCATTTGATGGTTCTGGGGTTTACTATGAGTCTCTTTCAGAAACATTGCCATCTAATGAGGATAGAATTGTCTTTGAACGAGAATTTGTAGATGGAAAAGAACAACTCTCTTTCTATAAAGGCTATTGTGATGATCCTAAGAATAGACTGTTTGTGGAGATGCTTGCAGATAAATTCTTGGGAAGAAGGGATGTACTTTTAACAATGCTTCAAGAGAAATACGGCAATGAGTTCATGGAAACAAAGGTGGCATTCAAGTGGTTCTCTGAAACTTTGCACATCGTTTATGGTAATGAACAAATATCTCCAATAGCTCATGTGTTTGGTTCGGACAAAAGCCTTTTAGATTTTGGTAACAAATTAGTTGCTACATTATCAACTGGTGTGGATGGAATTCAGACACTAAGGTATGATTTAGAACGTAACGACAAGAATGTTGAAATCTTTAACAGCCTGGAAAATGATCCAAATTCTGTATTGGAAAGATTCGACCCATATACTGGCGATAGAATTAATTATATAAAGGAAGGTGACAGGATTGTAGCAGAATCTATTCGTACTAGACATGCTGATAAAGATGGGAAGGGCGTTGCATTCAATATCGGAATGGAGTCGGATGGTACACAAAGACTTGTGGATTATATCCCAATGCTTAATGGTATATTAAAAAGAGGGGATATATATATCGTAGATGAGATAGAGCGTAGCATTCATCCTTCAGTCATTAAGGAACTTGTGCGTTTGGTGGCTAATGACAAGAATATGAAAGGTCAACTTGTGTTTTCGACACATGAGACTTGTCTGCTTGATCAGGAGATTCTTCGTACTGATGAAATATGGTTTGCTCAAAAGGATATTCATGGTTCTACAGAATTGTATTCTTTGAGTGACTTTAATGTTCATTCTACAGCCAATGTGGAAAATGGCTACTTGAATGGACGTTATGGTGGTATTCCTTTTATGAATGAACTTAAAGCATTGCATTGGGATGAAAAATAAGTATCTGGTTAGACCAAGGAGGTATGAGCGACTGAAGCCATCTCGTGATTCTCGTAAGATTTATATATATTGCGAGGGAAACCGAAGAGAGTTTGATTATTTCAAATTCTTTTGTGGGTTATCTTCTAATGTGAATATAATTCCAATTCCAAGTCAGAAAGGCAAGACTGACCCAAATAAACTTATGGAAGCAGCAATAGAGGACTTTGCGATTAATAACAAAATGTCTCCGAAATATTCGCTTGATGTTCATCAAAATGATAATGTTTGGTTTGTTATAGATACAGACGAGTGGGGAAGTAAAATCTCTGAGTTGAGAAATTTCTGCAAGATGCAAAATGAAGAGATAGGGTATGATACATGGTTTGTATCGCAAAGTAATCCTTGTTTTGAAATTTGGCTTTATTATCATGAGTTTGATGAGAAGCCTGTGGATGAAAAAGTAAAGCAATATTCTTCCTTGAAGAAATTTGTTGATGCAATGATTCCAGGTGGCTTTGATAGTAGAAAACATCCGGCCAAGATAGAGTCTGCTATAAATAATGCGGGTGCTATTTATGAGGAGTATAATGAAGCGCCTGTATTATATACTACGGAAGTGTTTAAGTTGGGCAAAGTTATATATCCTTTTGTAAAGGATGTATTATAAATTGTTCATAAACGATGAAAACTAATATGAAATAGTTACTTTACAAGAATATGATTCTCGATAACTATTATATGCAACAGGGGCTTTGAAGTTGGATACGATTGACGCTCAGGAAGAAAATCTATATATCCTTTCAGAGTTGGGACGAAAACTCCTCAAATATGGTATGTTACGTTCTGCTAATGTCGATAATCACGGAGGTACATCTGTTAATGGTGTGCTTACGGATAAAAACATTATTTCTAAAGCAGATATCGATTCCATGTTTAACTTGAAGAATGACAATCAATAAAAGGTGATGCAGGACTTTAACCAGAACCGTAGAGGTCGAAATCTGCGTAAGTATTGTAGTGATTTATGGCTTAAATCATTAGTGTCCCGTTAAAATCGGGACCAGTTAAATATTAATCAAATAACCCCGG
>ERZ1035001.367-NODE-367-length-24944-cov-7.474467_pt1 | contig 24944 bp, 16 predicted proteins | sample MGYA00520685_ERZ1035001 | MGnify/ENA primary metagenome ERZ1035001 (study PRJEB33766, sample SAMN09781749) | gut metagenome | biome: gut microbiome | host: Homo sapiens | place: Madagascar | study: EMG produced TPA metagenomics assembly of the PRJNA485056 data set... | reverse complement strand
GCTCGGCTCGGCAGGAGCATAGCGCCGCTTTTTCAGCGTTTCAAGTCTTATTTCATACAATTTATAACGAACCGGTTGCCGGAGACAGGGTGCAGTATGCCTTGGCTTCGGTTTTTGCGTTTTCCGGAAGGATGGTGGTTTGATATTGAAGTCCTAACCACGACCGGCAAATCAATCTTTCCCGGTTAAGCAGGTTATGCCTTCTATCTTCTCCGGCATGTCCGCTGTCGGAGGAAGTAAGTAGCGAATAGCATTATTTGGGAGGAATGAAGATGAAGAAAAAGCTTCTAGGCATTCTGCTTGCGCTGTGCCTTGCGATGACACTTGTTCCGATGACAGCCTCTGCAGAAGAGAACGCGCAAAGCAGCAAAACATCAATCACAACAGTAGACGAGCTTTTGCAATTTGCAAAAGCTGTGGACAATGGCGAATACGACGATAAAACAGATGCTGTTGTATCTCTTGATGCAGATTTGGATTTAACAGGTATTGCGTGGACACCAATTGGCAGCACATTTGATACCGATGGAACCCTGCTGCATTACTTCAGCGGCAAGTTTTATGGAAACGGGCATACGATTTCCAATTTAGATTTTTCCGAAAACTATGGAAAGACAGAGTATCCGTCTTTCGGATTATTCAGTGAGGTTTACGGCGCTGAAATTTCCGGTTTGACAATTCAAGGCAAGCTGGATGTATCTAATTCGGGGTATGTCTATTTTGGAACGGTAGCGGGTGTTGCGGCAGACAGCAAAATTTCTGACTGCGTTTCAGATGTGTCGTTCACGGATGCAGACAAATATATTAACGGTACTGCGGCTATGTGCGGATATGCAATAAATAGCACGATTGAGTACTGCCAAAACAAGGGGAATTTTTCAATAACGAAGGATGTCAGCTCTTTCCAGATGGGCGGTATCGTAGGCTTTGCTCAAAACAGTACCGTACAGTATTGTGCTAATACAGGCGAGATGACCTCTTGGGCACCCTGTACCGGCGGAATCGTTGGGCAGTTGTATCAAGCTTCAAAGATTATCAATTGTTATTCCACAGGGAAAATGGTTCCTCTTGGCAACGGAACCACAGATTTCGGCGGCATCGCAGGGACAGTTGGTGCAGGTACAGAAATCAAACATTGTTATTTCGCTGGTGAAATGGATTTAACTCAATATACTGCCATTACGCCTTATAAGCGTTTGGGCGGCATTGCAGGCGGTGTTTCTTCTGATGCGCCTGCTTTTGAAAACAATTATTTCGTGGGATCTGAGAATGTCCCGGCTTGCTTTAAGTACCAGAATGCTGGAACAGAAAAGACCCTTGACTCCATGAAAACGGAAGATTTCTTTAATGAAATCACTGCTGCTGGCGGCAATTATCGATTCAACTCAAATGGCACACCTATTCTGCCAGCACCGAAATATGCAGTTTCTTTTGTTGTAACACCTGCTGAACTGACAAATGTAATCATCAAAGTGAACGGTCAGGTAGTAACAAACCCCGTCAATTTAGAGGCAGGTACTTATCAAGTCGAAATCAGCGCAGATAATTGCGAGGTTTCCAATTCCAATATTACGATTACGGCTGATACAGCAACTCATTCGCATACTATCGCAATGACATATTTGCCTGCCGACTACACCAAAGTCGATGCAGCCATTGCCAAAGCAAATGCCCTGAACAAGGATGACTACAAGGATTTCTCCGGTGTGGAAGCTGCTGTCAAGGCTGTTGTCCGCGACAAGAACATCACTGAACAGAGCGAAGTTGATGCAATGGCAAAGGCTATCGAAGATGCGATTGCTGCTCTTGAGAAAAAACCCGCCAGCACCAAAGAGAAAAAACCCGCCAGCACCAAACCGGGAACATCCGATAAGCTTCCGCAGGCTGGCGATGCAAACAGCTTTGCTTTGTGGATCGCCCTGTTGTTCGTCAGCGGCGGTACAGCAATCGTAACAACCGTTTACGGCAGAAACAAAAAGCGCAGCGTAAAGTAAAACTAAGTATTTAGTCCAAGGGGCCGTCACTTTCTTATATTCAGACAACCAGTCCGGTATGTAGCGCGTTTGACCCAAAAGGGCCGCGTGCCCGCCCGCAATATATTTGATTGATCGCGAGTTCCGCACGCAAAGAAGGCCACTTAATGTGGCCTTCTTCTTGCGCAGGACTGCCCGAGCAGGCAATCAAATATATTGCGGGCGGGCACGCGGCCCAACTTGCGTTACGACAGCGCAATACCGCCGAGCCAGCCCCAGCGCACGCCAGAGCCAGTGCCGTAGAACCGAATAAACGCATCAAGTGACTTAGACGTAATGGCGCCCTCGTTGCTCATAACGATGCCGCCGCCAACATAGATGCCCACGTGTCCGTACAGCAGGCCCGGCGTACCGGTGCCACTGTGCGACGAGTCGGCCACGATCATGCCCACCTGCAGCGCCGAACGATCGGAACTGTAGCACCAGGCGTTAAACATGTCGCATGCGTTGCCGCCAAAGTAGCCCACGCCGGCGTTGCGGAACACATTGGTAACCCAAGCGGCGCACCAGTTCAGGCCAGGCGAAGGCGTGGAGTAGCATGCGTTGACGACAGCCTGCTGCTTGCCCGAGCCGGCATTCTGTTGCGGAGTTCCGGGCGCATACGATCCGCCACCCGAGCTCGAACCGCCCGAAGAGGAATTGTTCTTGTTTGCGGCAGCCGCGGCAGCGGCAGCCTTCCTGGCAGCCTCCTCTGCCTGGGCGGCAGCGAGAATCTCGGAATCACGCTGGGCCATGAGTTCCTTGACATCGTCGGAGAGGCCGTTCAGAACCGTCTGGACCTCCTGCTGCTTGGCCTGCATGTCCTGCATCTGAGCAGTCTGCTGGTCCTTGAGCTTCTCCAGGTCGGCCTTCTGCGACTCGAGCTCGGACTTTTGCGTGTCGAGCTCCTTTTGGATGGTCTGAATGTCCTCGATGGCGTCGCGGTCGCTCTTGTTGATCTTCTCGACGTAATGCGCGTTGGCGACGAGCTCCTCAAACGAGCCAGAAGCGAGCAGCAGCGACAGGATATTGGTACCGCCCGACTTGTAGCTTGCCGCCACGCGATCGGAAAGGTCGTTACGCTTCTTCTTGAGCTCCGACTTCTTGGTGTCGATCTGAGCCTGCGTCTCGTCGATCTGACCCTGAACGCCCTCGATATCGCTGAGGGTCTGGGCATTCTTGTTGGCGAGCGTCGCGTACTCATTGGCGATGCTGTCGAGCTGAGCCTGGACCTCGTCGAGCTGGGCCTGGGCGGCATTCAGTTTGTCGGTGGTTTCTTGGCTGGCCTCAGCCGCATGGGCGCGGGTGGGCAGGCCAAAAAGAACAGCCGCGGAAGCGGCGCCGAAAAGAGCCTTAAGGGCAGTGCGGCGCGAAAGCTCCTGCGTAAAGATGGAATCGTTGTTTGGTGACATATGTACTCCGTTACATGCTTATTTATATGTCGCTCAACTCAAACATATTAACGCACATCGCGCTTGTCCCAACTATTTCCACGAACGGCTGGAAAAGCATGGTCAGCGGCTCGCAAATACGTCCCACACCAAAGGTAAGGATTATGCAAATAACACCCTATGAGTACGTTAACATCAATCCTCTGGTTTTCCTGCCCCGCGTGTTTTGGGCACCCCCAGCTGCGCTATACTCCCCTCAAGAAGTGTTCCTGATTCGATAGGAGACTACATGTCCAAAGCACTCGACCCCAAAGACACCTGCGTCCTCGTTACCGGCGGCGCCGGCTTTATCGGCTCGCACACCGTCGTTCAGCTGCTCGAGGGCGGCTACCAGGTCGTCGTCGTCGATGACCTCTCCAACTCCAGCGCCGTTGCCATCGACCGCGTCAAGACCATCGTGGGCGACGAGGCCGCTAAGAACCTCACCTTCTACGAGGCCAACGTGCTCGACCGCGATGCGATGAACAAGATCTTCGATACCCACCAGATCGACCGCGTCATCCACTTCGCCGGCTTTAAGGCCGTCGGCGAGTCGGTGAGCAAGCCCGTCGAGTACTACCACAACAACATCGAGAACACCCTGGTGCTCATCGATGTCATGCGCAACCACGGCTGCAAGTCCATCATCTTCTCGAGCTCCTCGACCGTCTACGGCGATCCGGACAACCCGCCCGTCACCGAAGAGGACCCCAAGAAGCCCGCAACCAACCCCTATGGTTGGACCAAGTGGATGATTGAGCAGATCCTTATGGACGTCCACACCGCCGACCCCGAGTGGGACGTCGTGCTGCTCCGTTACTTCAATCCCATCGGCGCCCATCCGTCGGGCCTGATTGGCGAGGACCCCAAGGGTATCCCCAACAACCTGGTGCCTTACGTCGCCCAGGTCGCCGTCGGTAAGCTCGAGGCCGTTCAGGTCTTTGGCAACGATTACCCCACCCCCGACGGCACCGGCGTGCGCGACTACATCCACGTGTGCGACCTGGCATCTGGTCACGTGGCCGCCCTCAACTGGATGAACGGCAAGACCGGCGTCGAGATCTTTAACCTGGGCACCGGCACCGGCACCTCGGTACTCGAGGTCGTCGCCGCCTTCTCCAAGGCCTGCGGCAAGGAGCTGCCCTATGTGATCCGCGAGCGCCGCGCCGGCGACATCGCCGCCAACTGGTGCGATGCCTCCAAGGCCGAGCGCATGATGGGCTGGAAGGCTCAGTACGACATCGCGGACATGTGCCGCGACAGCTGGAACTGGCAGAGCCACAACCCCAACGGCTTCGCCGACGCTGAGTAGCAAAAACCTACATACCGTTCTTGCCCCGATCTCACGTTGTGAGGTCGGGGCTTTTTCATGACGCGTAACCATTCACCGAAATACTTCCAACTTTTTTATCTTGCCTGTACATGTTTAAACAACATGTTTTACAATAGGCGTATCGAATCAGAACATCGGAGGCGGACTGCATACCCATCGGCAGACCGACCCCACAACAAGAAGGTTGGTGAGCGCATTCATGGAGCGTGCAAGCGGCGTCCTCATGCCCGTCTCATCTCTGCCCGGACCATACGGAATCGGCGGCTTTGGCTGGAATGCCTACGACTTCGTCGATTTTCTTGCCTCGTGCAAACAACATTACTGGCAGATTCTCCCCCTTACGACAACGAGCTACGGCGACTCTCCGTATCAGTCGTTCTCGGCCCGTGCGGGCAACCCCAACTTCATCGACTTCGCCGAGCTTATCGAGGCAGGTTACCTGGAGCAGCGCGATATCGACGGCGTGTACCTGGGCTCCGATCCCGGCAATGTCGACTATGGTGCCATCTTTGGTGGCCGTCGTCAGATTCTCGACCGCGCCGCCGAACGCTTCGCCTCCGACAAGCCTGCCGACTTCGACGACTTTGTCCAAGCCAACGAAGACTGGCTCATCCCCTACTGCGAGTTCATGACCGTCAAGGAGGAGTGCGGTCTCAAGGCATTTTGGGAGTGGCCCGCAGAGCTCCGTACCCGCGGTGAGGCTTCTGCCAAGGTCTGCGCCGCCCATCCCGCGCGCATGCTCTACCACCAGATGACGCAGTACTTCTTCGATCGTCAGTGGAGCCGCCTCAAGGCCTATGCCAACGAGCGCGACATCCTGATCATCGGCGACCTGCCCATCTATGTCTCGCGCGACTCCGTCGAGATGTGGGCCACGCCCGAGCTCTTTAAGATCGACGCCGCCGGTAATCCTGTGAGTGTCGCTGGCACGCCGCCCGACCAGTTCTCGGCCACCGGCCAGTACTGGGGCAACCCCATCTATGACTGGGATGCCATGGAGTCGGACGGTTTCTCCTGGTGGGAGGGCCGTATCCGCGCCGCCCTCGACATGTACGATGTCATCCGCCTGGATCACTTCCGCGGCTTCGAGGCCTATTGGGAGGTGCCGTTCTCCTCACCCGATTCGTCCTACGGTTCGTGGACGCAGGGCCCCGGCCTCAAGTTCTTCAAGACGCTCGAGGAAAAGCTCGGCACGCTGCCCATCATCGCCGAAGACCTGGGCTTCCTCACCCCCGGCGTCATCGACATGCGCGACAACTCGGGCTTCCCCGGCATGAAGATCTTGCAGTTCGCCTTTGAGGGCACCAACTCGTATTACCTGCCGCACAACTACATTGCCAACACCGTCGCCTATGTGGGCACACACGACAACGAGACGGCGCGCGGTTGGTTTGAGGGAACGGCCACCCCGCGTCAGCGCGAGCAGGCGGCCCTGTACACCCACCAGCAGGCCGGCGAGCCCATCACCGACGCGCTCAACCGCACCATCGCCGCCAGCGTGAGCGACACGTGCATCTATACCATGCAGGACCTGCTCAACCTGGGCAACGAGGCGCGCATCAACACCCCTGCCACCCTGGGCGGCAACTGGACCTGGCGCATGCTCGACGGCGCCATCACCCGCGAGCTCGAGCACAAGCTCACCGACTGGACCGAGACCTACTTCCGTATCCCGTCGGAAGCCGAGATCGAGCTTCCCCAATAGGAGCTACCGCGCCCGACTCACCCCACCGTGCGGACGCGCTCGCTTTACCCGCGCGAGGCCACCCCAATCCCCTCGCGCGGGCTTCTTTTGAACTTCTGACATGTAGTCAACCCACCACTGGAGGAAACATGCCCCATATCAATCTTGCTGATCTTGCCGAGCAGTCCTTTGGAACGTCGCTCGAGCAACTCGATGATCGCCGTATTTACAAACTGCTGGTCAAGCTCGTGCAGGAGCGCTCCGCCGCCTGCCCGCTCAACAATGGCAAGAAAAAGCTCTACTACATCTCTGCCGAGTTTTTGATCGGCAAGCTGCTCATCAACAACATGATCGACCTTGGTATCTATGACGAGGTTAAGGACCAGCTCACCGCCGCCGGCCACGACCTCAACAAGATTGAGGAGTTTGAGGTCGAGCCGTCGCTGGGCAACGGCGGCCTGGGCCGTCTGGCAGCATGCTTTTTGGATTCCATTGCCACGCTGGGCCTTACCGGAGACGGCGTGGGCCTCAACTACCATTACGGCCTGTTCCGCCAGCGCTTTGTCGACAACCAGCAGAAGGCCGTCCCCGACGAGTGGCTCGGCGAGCAGGACATCCTCATCGAGGACGACCGCTCCTACACCGTCGAGTTTGGCGATTTTGCCGTCACCTCCAAGCTTGTCAACATCGATGTGCCCGGTTACGGCCAGCCCACCAAGAACCGCCTGCGCCTGTTCGACCTGGCGAGCGTCGACGACGGCCTGGTCCCCGGCAGCTCCATCGACTTCGACAAGACCGAGATCGCCAAGAACCTCACCTTGTTCCTCTACCCCGACGATTCCGACGAGCAGGGCCGCCTGCTTCGCATCTACCAGGAATACTTCATGGTGAGCAACGCCGCCCAGCTCCTGATCGACGAGGCCATCGAGCGCGGCAGCAACCTGCACGATCTGGCCGACTACGCCGTGGTCCAGATTAACGACACGCACCCCACCATGGTCATCCCCGAGCTCATTCGCTTGCTTACCACCGAGCACGACATTGAGTTTGACGAGGCCGTTGCCATCGTGCGCTCCATGGTCGCCTACACCAACCACACGATTCTTGCCGAGGCGCTCGAAAAGTGGCCGCTCGCCAACCTGCAGAAGGTCTCGCCCGCCATCGCTGACATCATCGTCAAGCTCGACGAGATCGCCAAGGCCGAGCACGACGACGTGCGCGTCGCCATCATCGACGAGCACGACACCGTCCACATGGCCCACATGGACATCCACTTTGGCTTCTCCATCAATGGCGTCGCCGCGCTCCACACCAAGATCCTGGAGGACACCGAGCTTCACCCGTTCTACGAGATCTATCCCGAGAAGTTCTCCAACAAGACCAACGGCATCACCTTCCGCCGTTGGATCCATGGCGCCAACCCCGCGCTCGCCAGCCTGCTCGACGATGTAATCGGCACCGATTGGCGCAGCACCGGTGACCTGAGCAAGCTTGCCGAATTCACCGACGACAAGGATGTTCTTGAGCGCCTGGCCGCCACCAAGGCCGAGGCCAAGGCCATCATGCGCCAGTTCATGGCGCTCGAGCAGGGCGTGACAATCCCCTCCAACGCTATCATCGACGTCCAGGTCAAGCGTATCCACGAGTACAAGCGCCAGCAGATGCTCGCGCTCTACATCATCTGGAAGTACCTCGACATCAAGAACGGTAACAAGCCCGAGCATCCCGTCACCATCATCTTTGGCGGCAAGGCAGCGCCTGCCTACACCATCGCCCAAGACATCATCCACCTGATCCTGACGCTGTCGCAGTGGATCGCAAACGACCCCGATGTGGCTCCCTACCTGCAGGTCGTCATGATCGAGAACTACAACGTCACCGCCGCCGAGCGCGTGATTCCCGCCGCTGACATCTCCGAGCAGATCAGCCTGGCCTCCAAGGAGGCGAGCGGCACCTCCAACATGAAGTTCATGCTCAACGGCGCCCTAACCCTGTGCACGCTCGACGGTGCCAACGTGGAGATTGCCGAGCTCGTGGGCGACGAGAACATCTATACCTTTGGTGCCTCGTCCAAACAGGTCGAGCAGCTCTACGCCGACGGCACCTACAACGCCGGTGCGCTCTACCGCAAGCCCGGCATTAAACTGCTGGTGGACTTCATCACCAACCCGGCCTTTATGGCAACCGGCAACGCCGAGCGCCTGCAGCGCCTGCACGACGACATTAAGGGCAAGGACTGGTTTATGGCCTTGCTCGACATTGAGAAGTACATCCAGACCAAGGAGCGCGTGCTGGCCGACTACGAGGACCAGGACGCCTGGATGCGCAAGGCGCTCATCAATATCGCCAACGCAGGCACCTTCTCGTCCGACCGTACGATCTCCCAGTACAACGACGAAATCTGGCACCTGGGCTAATTCGTTTCCTTTACCCATCCTCTTGAGAAACGGAGTCGTGGCAACACGGCTCCGTTTTTTGTGCCCGCGTGTTGCCCGTGGCCCGCCTCGACCAAACAATCTCGATCTGTAACACCTAACCGGCAAAATTGGGTCTATCTGTTACAGATCAAGACAAACAGAATTGTCCCGATGAACTGTCTCAATCTGTAACAGATAACCGCTGGAATCGGGTCTACCTGCTACAGAACGAGACAGACGGGCAAGGCTGCTAAAACAATCTCGATCTGTAACAGGTAGCTGCCAAAAACAGTCCTTCGTGTTACAGATCGAGATGAAAGGACAGGCAGCTCGACGCCGTCTCGATCTGTAACATCTAGGCCCAATTTGGCCCTCCTCCTGTTACAGATCAAGACAAACTGACAGATGGACAACCCCAACACAAAGAAAGGCTCCCCTCTCGTCCAGTGGACGGGAGGGGAGCCTTATATGTGACCGCGGCAAAAGGATGGCAATACCGCAGTCGCCCAAAGGGAAGGCCTGGATGCACCGGGCCTAGATAAGGTTCTTACCAGACACCTTATCGAAGAGATGGGTCGCGTTCTTCTCGAACTTGAACCAGATGGGGTCGCCCGCCTTTAGCGCACCCTTGGCCTCAAGGTCAACAACAGGAATGATCAGGACGAACTGGCCATCGGGAGCAGTCACGTGGACGTGCTCGGTCGAACCCATGAGCTCAGTCACCTCGACGGTGCCCTGGAGCGCACCCTCCTCGTCCTTGTCGGCAAGCAGAATCTGCTCGGGGCGCACGCCGGCCGTGATCTCCTTCACGTCGCCGCCGTCCCAGTTAAGAGCAAGCTGAGCGCAGGTCTCGGGGGCGAGCGCCACGTTCATATCCTCGGTCTTGACGGTGAAGCCGTTGCCCGAGCGCACCAGCTGGGCATCGAAGAAGTTCATCTGCGGCACGCCGATGAAGCCGGCGACGAAGATGTTCGCGGGGTGGTTGAAGACCTCCTGCGGCGTGGCGATCTGCTGGACAACACCGTCCTTCATGACCACGATACGGTCACCGAGGGTCATAGCCTCGGTCTGGTCATGAGTAACGTAGATGAACGTGCCCTTGATCTCGTGACGCAGCTTGATGAGCTCGGCACGCATCTGGTTACGCAGCTTGGCGTCCAGGTTGGACAGCGGCTCGTCCATCAGGAAGACCTTGGGGTCACGAACGATAGCGCGGCCGATGGCGACGCGCTGGCGCTGGCCGCCCGAAAGCGCCTTGGGCTTACGGTCGAGGTACTCGGTGATACCCAAGATCTCGGCGGCGGAGCGAACCTTGCGGTCGATCTCGTCCTTGGGAACCTTCTTGAGCTCAAGCGTAAACGCCATGTTCTCGTACACCGTCATGTTGGGGTACAGAGCATAGCTCTGGAACACCATGGCGATATCGCGGTCCTTGGGAGCGACGTCGTTGACGCGCTTGCCGTCGATGAGTACATCGCCCGAGGTAATGTCCTCCAGGCCGGCAACCATGCGCATCGTCGTGGACTTTCCGCAGCCAGAGGGGCCAACGAGGACGATGAACTCCTGGTCGTGAACGGTGAGGTTAAAGTCCTCTACAGCGAGCACGCCGTCCTCGGTAACCTTGAGGTTGTGCTTCTTCTCCTCGGTCTTCTTCTTTTTGCCAAAGAAGCCCTTCTTTTTGGACTCGTTGTTGGGATACACCTTCTGAACATGTTTGAGAACGATCTCGGCCATGTCTTTACCTTTCGATATGCGGCGCCGCGCTGAAGGGCGCCGCAGAAACTTGCAAAACAGTTACGGCATCAGCCCTTGACGGCACCTGCTACCACGCCGTCGATGATGTACTTCTGGCAGAAGATGTACATGATGACGATGGGGACAACGACCATCATGATGCAGGCCATCATGGGGCCGAGCTCGACGTGGCCATAGCCGCCACGGAAGTACTGGATCAAGATAGGAATGGTCTTGTACTTGGTGGAGTCGAGGGTGAGGTAGGGCAGCAGATAGTCGTTCCAGACCCACATGGTCTCGAGGATGCCAACCGAAAGATAGGTGGGCTTCATGATGGGAAGGACGATCTTAAAGAACACCTGGACCGGGTTGCAGCCGTCGATCATGGCCGCCTCCTCGATCTCGAGCGGGATGTTCTTTACAAAGCCGGCGAACATAAAGACCGCCAGGCCCGCGCCAAAGCCCAGATAGATAAAGCAGATGTTGAACGGCGTGTTAAAGCCGATGCGGTCCGCCAAATTGGACAGCGTGAACATCAGCATCTGGAACGGTACGACCATCGAGAACACGAACAGGTAATAGAAGAAGTTCGAGATCTTGTTATTGACGCGCACCACGTACCAGGCGCACATGGAGCAGCACACCAGAATCAGCACGACCGACGTGACCGTGATGATGAGCGAATACATAAACGCCGAGGCAAAGCCCTGCTCGTTTAAGGCGTGCACATAGTTTGCAAAGCCGTTGAACGTCTCGGGCGTGAGCAGATCGAACGCCGTGGTGGTGCTGATTGCGGTCCCTTTCTTAAAGGAATTGAGCGCAATCATGAACACGGGGTAGATCCACGCGAGCGACAGAATCGTAAAGAAAATCGAGAGCGCGCGGTTGATAGCCTTATCGCGTTTCATTACTGCTGCACCTCCTTGGACCTCGTGGCCTTAAGCTGAATCATAGAGATAGCGACGACCAGGATGCAGAAGATAACTGCCTTGGCCTGACCGATGCCCTGCCATGCGATGCCGGCACGCGAATAGAACGTGTTGTAGATGTTCAGGGCGAGCATCTCGGTGGAGTGCGCGGGAGCGCCGCCGGTAAGGGCGAGGTTCTGGTCGAACAGCTTAAAGCCGTTGGTGATGGACAGGAACAGGCAGATGGTGATGGTCGGCATCAGGTTAGGGATCTTAACCTTCCAAAACGTCTGCCATGCCGTAGCACCGTCGACCTTGGCGGCCTCGATGTAGTCAGACGGAATGGACTGCAGACCGGCGATGTAGATGATCATCATGTAGCCGACCTGCTGCCACAGGGTCAGGATGATAAGGCCCCAGAAGCCAGCAGCAGAGTTAAGGGCAATGAGCTGGGCGCCCACGTTGGAGAGCAGGCAGTTGATCAGAATCTGCCAAATGTAGCCCAGCACGATGCCGCCGATCAGGTTCGGCATAAAGAAGATCGTACGGAAGATGTTGGTGCCCTTGAGTGCCTTGCGGGTGAGCGCCTGCGCAATGGCGAGGGCAATCACGTTGATGAGCACCGTCGACAGGAAGGCAAACGCCACGGTAAAGAAGAACGACGTGGCAAACTGCGGATCGGACAGTGCGCGCACATAGTTCTCGATACCGACAAAATGCGCGTTGTTGATGGTAATAAACTGGCAGAACGAGAGATAGAAGCCCTGGATAAAGGGAATCACGAACCCGATCATAAACGCCAGGCACGTGGGCAGCATAAAGAGCGGCCACCAGCGCTTGAGTGCTTTGCCCATAGAAGGGTCCTTTCAATATGCAGGGGGCGGGCAAACCAACGTCTGCCCGCCCCCTGTCGCTAATCAGATAGCTTGGGCAGCAATTGCTTACTCGGAAGCAGCCTTCTCGGTCTTCCAGCCGTCGACGAAGGCGTTCTTGACGTCGTCCCACTTGCTGTTATCTGCAGCATAGGCAGTCAGAGCCTGCTTGAGGTTCTTCTTCCACTCCTCAGAGGGAATGTAGACGAAGTCCCAAGCGACGGTCTTCTTGCCGTCCTTGGCCATGGCAACGGCCTGCTGAGAGAAGACGTTGTTGGTGTCCTTGGCGCTCTTGAACGGGGCGGTCAGGCCCATCTTGTCGGCGATGATGCTGGTCGGGGTGTCAGCGGTGACGCACCAGTACATGAAGTCCTCGGTGGCCTTCTGGGCATCCTCGGAAGCCTGGGAGCTCACGCACCAGTAGTTCTCGCCGCCGGAGCACAGGCCCTGGTTCTCCTCGCCGTCGACGCCGATGTAGATCGGCAGCATGCCGAGCTGATCGTCGGTCATACCGGCCTTGGTGAGATCAGCATAGGCCCAAGAGCCGTTCTGGTAGAAGACGGCCTTGCCGGTTGCGAACTCGTTGGTGGCGTCGTCACCGGTCTTGGAGGCGAGCTGCGAAGGATCGCAGGTGGAATCGGTGATGTACAGGTCGAAGATCTGCTTAAAGTTGTCGAGATACTCGCCCTTGATCTCGTCGGCCTCCTGGTTGTGCTCCTTCTCGAACTCGTAGTAGAGCGGGAGGTTGGCGAGGTGGGTGGTGTAGCGCCAGCTGGAGGAGTCATCCATGCCGGCGGAAGTGAAGGCACCGTCAACGCCGAGCTCGTCCTTGCGGGCCTGGATGTCATCGGCGCAAGCCTTCAGCTTGTCGAAGGAGTTGATGTCCTCGGCCTTGTAGCCGGCCTTCTCGAGGAGCTCCTTGTTGTAGATGATGCCGTAGCTCTCCTGAACCCAGTCGATACCCAGATCCTTGCCGTCGGACTGCAGCGCCAAGGAGTCGTCGATGAGCTCGCCGCGGAGCTTGGTGTCGGAAAGATCGGCGCAGTAGTCCTTCCAGTTCTTAAGGCCGGTGGGGCCGTTGACCTGGAACAGCGTCGGAGCGGAGCTCTTGGACATCTCGGACTTGAGCTTCTCCTCGTAGGTGTTGGAGGCGGCGGTCACGATCTTGACCTCGACGCCCTTCTCCTTCTTGTACGCCTTGGCGATCTCCTTCCACTCCTTGTCGACCTCGGGCTTGAACTGGAGGAAGTAGACCTCGGCAGCGTCACCAGAAGCAGAGGAGCCAGAGCCGGCAGAACCACCGCAGCCCACGAGGCCCAGACCAAGAACCGCAGCCGCGGAACCAGCAAAGCCCAGGAACTGCCTTCTGCTCATTTCGTTCTTCATTACAATCCACCCTTTCACACCGTGGCGGCACCCTTTGCCGCCGCCTTCGGAGATTGGCTTGGGGACTTGGCCCCTTTTGCTGATTTGTACAATACGCTATTTGGCTAGTTGTTTGAACAAGTATTACTAGAGCGGTAGAAAAACTTCGGTGAACGGTAATTTCAACTTGATACTTGACAAGTTTTGTATAAACAATTATTTGTTATCGGATGCAGAGAAAACGCCCGGTCGAGCCGATGATACATCGGCTCGACCGGGCGTTTTCGCTTTGAGGGCATGAGTCTCGTCAGACTGCGAGCTAGCCGACTATCGCTTGGAGTTGACGCGGTAGTGGAAGATCTCGGGATGCGTGCGGGCATGCGTGACCTCGAACAAGATGCCGTCCGAGGTGTACGACTGGCTCTCCATGACGGCAACGCAGTTGTATTTGCCGAGGTCAAGATAGCTGCAGTCCTCATCGTTGGCAAGCTCGACACTCACCGTACGACGGCTCGCCATCACCTTGACGCCGCGTTTGTGCTCCAGATAGTCGTAAATTGACTTTGCAGCGATCTCGGGCGTCAGACCTTTGGCGATCGACTCCAGAAAATAGCCGTGGTCCACCTGGCGAGCACTACCGTTAAGGCTACGGACGCGCACTACGCGAATCAGCTCCTCGCCCACCTTAAAGCCCAGGCGACGAGAGAGTTGCTCAGTGCAAATCAAATGTTCAAAAGACTTGACCTCGGTCGATGCGACGGCATTGTTGCGTTTTGCGAACTCGCCAAACGACTCAACCTCTTCGAGTGCGCCCAGCATGTCGGTTTCGCCCTTGAGCCAAATAACGCGCACGCCCTTGCCGTGTATAGGCTGCACAAACATCTGGTCGGCCAGCATGCTCAAGGCGCGTCGAACGGTATTGCGCGTGCAGCCAAACTCCGCGGTCAGCTCGGCTTCGGTTGGCAGCATCTCCTGAAACGCATAGGTCCCGTTAATGATGCGCGAACGGATCTCGCGGTAGATTCCTTCGTAAATCGCTTTTGGCATGACTTCACCTCTAATGAATATGTATGGCTAGGCACGATAGCATTTCTTGGAGTTGTTCAAACCGATTATCGGTAAAGCACGGATTATTTACCGTCGACGGTTCCCCTGAAACCCAAATCGGACCGAATCAAAACCGTCAATGCGGCAAGCAGCCAGTCCTCTACAATGAGTTCATTGTTTAAACGTTCTTGCTCGCACAGCATGTTGCATCCGGAAGGCATATTATGCTGCAGAAAATCCAACGTTTTGGCGGGGCCATGTTCGCGCCCGCCATGCTGTTTTCCATATCGGGCCTTATGGTCGGCATCTCCGCTCTCGCAACGACTGTGGACATCGTCGGCGACCTCGCCACATACGGAACCCCCTGGTACGTATTCTGGGCTATCATCCAACGCGGCTCGTGGACGGTCTTTAAACGCCTTCCACTCTTTTTTGCCATAGCGCTGCCTATTGGCCTTGCCCAAAAGCAACCGGCGCGCTGCTGCCTCGAGGCACTCGTGGCCTATTTTGCCTATTGTTTCTTCTTGAGCGAGATCATTAAGCTGAGCGGCGACAACCTTGGACTTAAGTACCCGGCGTCTTTGACCCCCGCCAGCGGCATCACCGTCATTGATGGCATCAAGACGCTCGACACCGGCATTATCGGACCGCTGGCAGTCTCGACCATCGTCGTTGCGATCCACGACCGCTTCTACGACACCAAGGTTCCCGATTGGCTCGGTACCTTCTCGGGCTCCTCGCTGGTCTATCTCATCAGCTTTTTCGCTGTGCTCGCCCTCGCTATTTTCTCGGCTGTTACGGTACCCTACGTATACGATGTAACCGATACACTGCGTCACGCGCTTGCAGGCGTCGGCCCCTTTGGCGTGGGCATCTTTGTCTTTTTAGAACGTGCACTCGAGCCCTTTGGCCTGCACCACCTGCTTTACATGCCGATCTACTACGACAACCTGGTCATAAACGACGGCATCTACGCCACGTGGAGCAGCTTGCTCCCCATCCTCTCCCATAGCACGCGCCCCCTTAATGAGCTTGCGCCGTGGGCCGGTTTTACCGCCACCGGCTGGGTCAAGCTCTTTGGCCTTCCCGCCATCGCTGCGGCGTTCTACACCACCGCAAAGCCCGAACGCCGCGCCGGTCTCAGGATCATCCTTGTTCCCGCCATCATCGCCTCAGTGGTCTGCGGCGTTACCGAACCGCTCGAGTTTCTCTTTATGTTCACCCACCCCGGGCTCTTTTTGCTCTACGCCGTCCTCTCGTCTTGCCTCGCCATGACCATGAATTTCTTTGGTATCGTCGGTATTTTCTCGGGCGGTTTTATGGAGATGGCTGCCTTCAACTTTATCCCGCTCATGCGGACGCATGCCGGGGCTTATCTTTTGGCGCTCGGTATCGGCCTTGCCTTTAGCGTCATCTTCTTTCTGAGCTTTCGAGGCCTTATCCTGGCCTTAGACCTAAAAACCCCGGGACGCGAGGACCATATTGCCGGCAACACGGCGCTCTCGCGCTTGACGGGAGGCGACGTTGACGAAAGGCATTCACCCAAAACCGGGGCTTCCGACGCCCAGGCATCGCAAGACCACCTGCTCGCCGAGCAGGTTGTGGCGCTTCTGGGCGGCGTATCCAACATTGTGGGCGCAACCAACTGCGCCACGCGCCTGCGCGTCGAGGTCGAAGACCCTTCCATCGTTGCAGATAACGCGTCGTTTGTCGCGGTGGGCGCCAAGGGCCTCATCATTACGGGCAAGACCGCCCAGGTGATCATCGGCATCTCCATTCCCCGCGTTAAAGAGCATTTTGACCAGATCATGGGCCTCGAGCCGGGATTTGTGCCCACCACCTCGGCCTCCCCTGCCGCCAGTCCAACCCACAAGCACGGCGATATCTGCTTCTTCGACATTGACGGCACGCTCGCGTGGCAAGACCCCAGGCTCGCCCAAGACCTTCCCGAAGACGAGCGGGACCTCTCCCCCTATCCCAACGAGGCGGTTTCGCAGGCAATCCGCGAGTTTGTCGCCAACGGCAACATGGCCTTTATCTGCACGGGACGCACCCTGAGCTGCATCCACCCCAAACTTCTTGAGCTGCCCTGGACCGGCATCGTCTGTCTTGCGGGCGGTTACGCCGAGATCAACGGACACGCAATTCGCGATCTGTCGATGACGCCCAGCATGCTGCAGCGTCTTGCCCCCTATCTTGAGCAATCGGGCGAGGTCATCCGTTTTGAGGGCCTCAACGGCGTCGTGCGTATGAGTGCCGATGCTCCCGATGCCCCCGGATACGCGCGCACCCTGGGCGATGCAATTACGCAGCTGCAACATTACAGTGCCTACAAGATCTTGATGTCTACATCGCTCGCCAACCGCATCGCCCAGGATAAAGAGATCGAGCCGCTGCTGTGCTTTAACGAGCTCGAACTCGAGGTAACCGAAATCTCGCCCCGCGAGTGCACCAAGCGAACCGGCATCCAGGCCGTGCTTGGCGCCCTGGGGCCAAGCCACGGCACCGTGTACGGCATCGGCGATGCGAGCAACGACGTCGCCCTTATGGAAACGGTCGATGTTGGCATTGCCATGGGCAACGCACCAGACTTCCTTAAGGAGAAGGCGGACTATGTGACCGATTCTATCGATCACGACGGCGTCGTCACGGCACTCGAGCACTTCGGGCTTATCTAGCCGTCGTCTTCCGCCGAGCTTTACGCCTGCGGGTCCAATTGCCTTCGCCCGCCGCGCCAAGCACCCCAATGTGGCAATATGTTGTCTGCATATTGCATCAATGCGACCTTCAGAAAGAATGCGAGAGCCTGTGTCCAGTCCGTTTACCAGCTTTTTAGCCCAGCACTTCGACCAGATTAACGACTATCTGGCCACGTTCTTTGACGGACAGGCGGCCTCTGCCGACATCGAGCGCTACCTGTACGCACCGCTCTCGGCTTTTACGGCCAACGCCGGCAAGCGCCACCGCCCGCTTATCTGCATGCTCGCCGCAACCGCAGTGGGCGGTAGCTTTGAGAGCGCCCGCAGCGCCGCGGCGGCCATCGAACATTTCCAGTCGGGTGCGCTGATTCACGACGACATCGCCGACAACGGGCAGCTTCGTCGAGGCAAACCCTGCATGCACCTTACCGAGGGCACGGGGCTTGCCATCAACTGCGGCGACCTGGCACTTACCATGGTCACCAAGACGGTTCTCGACGATCCAACGCTCGAGGCAGGCGTAAAGCTGCGCGTACTTCACGAGCTCACCGAGATGATCGTCCGCACCATCGAGGGTCAGGCGCTCGACTTGGGCTGGGTCCGTGACGCACGCTTCGACATCTCGGTCGACGATTATCTGGACATGGCGACGCACAAGACCGCGTACTACAGCGGAGCCACGCCGCTTGCCACCGGAGCTATCATTGGCGGAGGCAGCGAGGAGCAAATTGAGGCGCTACGCGCCTTTGGCCTGCACACGGGCCTTGCCTTCCAAATTCAAGATGATCTGCTCAACTTGATCGGTACCAAGGAGGCCGCCAACAAGGACTTCCGCACCGATATCACCGAGGGTAAGCGCACGCTCGTTGCCGTGCACGCCCTGTCTGATGAGCGCTATCACGACGAGATTGAAGCAATCCTCTCCTCGGGCACCGAGGACCCCGCGCAGCTCGCGCGCGCCGTGGAAATCTTCCAGGAGACCGGCTCTATCGATTACGCCCACGCCTACGCGCTGGACCTGACCGCCAAAGCCAAGGCCGCCATCGAGGACGTTTCGCTCGACCCGCATGCACGCGAACTGTTCCTCTCCATGGCAGATTTCTTTGTGGAGCGCCTTAACTAGCGGGGGTTATAAAACCTGTCAGCAGCGTATTTGGGTACAACTTGCTACACTGTTGAGTGCATGTTTATGCATCCCTTTGCGTTGTCTATCCGACACACGCTCAAATAGTACGAATGGTACGCCGAAAGGGGTTCGTTCATGGAACCTATTACAACGGGCATGCAGGGAGCAGCCGTCGAGGACGTCCAGTCCCGCCTTCTGCAGCTCGGCTATACAATCGATGACACCGAGGTTGCCGACAAGCGCTTTGGCACCACCACCGAACAGGCCGTTAGCACCTTTAGGCTCGACAGCGGTCTTGCCGCCGGTCACGCCGTTGACATCCCCTGCTGGAGTGCCCTGGTCGACGCCTCGTATAAACTGGGCGATCGTACGCTCTATCTGCGTATGCCCAATTTCCATGGTGCCGACGTTCAGGCCCTGCAGAGGGCGCTCAACGTTTTGGGTTTTGCCTGCGGCGAGGACGATGGCTACTTTGGCCCTCACACCGAGGCGGCCCTTCAGCAGTTCCAGGAAAACGTCGGCCTGTTTGCCGATGGTATGGCTTTCCAGGATACCTACGCCTACATCAACCGCCTGCACCACGTGTGGGAGGGTAAACCTTCGGTAACCGAGGCCGAATCGCGCATCGGCTTTGCCCGCGCCGCCAACGTGCTCGAGCGCTTCCAGATTGCCGTCATCGGTGAGGACCCCATCGCGCGTAGCGTTGCGTCGCGCATGTGGAACATCGCCACGGCGACGACCGACAGCAGCGGCATGATGCTTTGCGATTCCGAGGTTCCGACCGACGTGGATCTGGTGCTCGAGATTGCAAGCGATGAGCTACCCACCGACGCCGCTCCACGCGCCACGATTGCCCTCGCCGAGTGCCACAACCTGGCCCAGCGCATCCGCACCGCCAATGTCGCCGCGCAGCAAAAGCCGGCACGCATCCGCATTGAGCTCACGGGCATGACGCGTTACAACGGCACCTTCACTGCCAGCGACGCCCAGACGCTCGCGGTACGCCTGCTCGATGGCGTTTGCGATGCCCTCGCAGATTAGGTAAACTAGACGAGTTGCTTTTGTGCAACACCCATACTGGGACGTAGTTCAACGGTAGAACTCCGGTTTTTGGTGCCGGCTGTTGGGGGTTCGAATCCCTCCGTCCCAGCCAAGGTAACTGAGCGCCCTGGGCCTTCATCAGCCCGGGGCGCTTTCTTGTGGGCATGCGGAGGGATTCGAACCCGCAAGGGTGCGGAGCTGAGGAAACGCGAAGCGTTTTCCAGCGCAGCACGCAAGGAGCGAAGCGACGCAGCGGAGCGCGGCCGCCGAAAAGGCGGACGCGGAATCCCTCCGTCCCATATCAGCCGAGAGTGCCTTGCGTCAAAAAATATCAGCCCAGTTCCGAAAAGCGAGCCGCCATCTACAAAATGGCGCGTGGCCCCGACGGGCCGGGCATTAAGTTTGTCGCGAGTTCCGCACGCAAAGAAGGCCACTAACCTCGATGTTTTGGACGTGACAGCGAGAGGGGTCCTGGTATGGCAAGGTGACGTGAAACAAGGTGGCGCTGACCTTCTGGTCGCGCCGCCGAAGTTGAACGTCAGATTGCCGTGCCAGGGCCCCTCGCAGCGTCAAGAAGTCCGCCGTTCGGTAGAACGGCGGAATTTAATTGTTCAGCATGCGATCGAAGCTTCCCGAGTCGCCATCCCGGTAGTCGGCGGTCATCAGAATCTCCTGCGGAATTCGTCCGCCCTCACGCAGCACGTTGCGGAACTGCACACGCGTAACCATGGGCAGATCCTTAATCGTCGCCGCCAGGTTCTGCGGCACGCCCTGGTTGGCAGCCGCGGGCTCGCACTCGCCGCCCGCCTTCACGCGACGCTTATGCTCGGCAAGCATGGCGCGATACATTCCGGCATGCAGGCGAATCTCAACGACGTTGGCGTTGCGGGCCTGCTCGACGATGCGCGCACCCTCTCGATCGATGTCACCCACGTAGTAGACGTAATTAAAGCGGTAGCCGATCTCGGCCAGATAATCATCCAGCGCATGAGAGACACTCGCCTTGCAGCCGCCGCCAAAGATCACGCCACCCACCTTAGTGCCAAAAAGCTTGGCATGTTTACGCCCACGCAGAAGCCTGACGATTTCGTCGTAGGTATCCAGGTTCTCGACCATAATGAACGGCTTGTCGGCGCCCAGCGTAAAGAAGCCCGTAAAGTGCACCGGACGGTTGGGGGCGACCTTGATCGCCTGCATGCTGATGCCCTTTTCGGTCATACGCCTGATCAGGCGCTCGCCATGCTTGCCGTCAAAAGCTTTTTCGTCATTGAAGATCTGGTAGGCGCGCTGGCGGCGCGAGGCAACCGGAGTATCGGCACCGCGGTTTTGCTCGATCCATGCCTGGATAATCGCAATCTCCTCGGCGATTTTGCGATTGGACATTTCGTTGTGCTGAGCGCGCTGCGGCGTCTTTTTACCGTCCTTGCCTTCAACCCTTACAATCTGGGTCTGCTGCTCCTTGATCTTGGAGAGCGCCGTAGGCGTGGGGACAACCTTGAGCAGCTGCCTGCCCAGCACGCGGGCCAGGGCAAATGCCGAGACCTCGCCGTGGACGGTCGGCTCAGACCGCTGGGCAGCATTATCAGCTGCGGCAGGCTCAGCCTGTGCATGGGGCTTACGCTTGGAATCTGCCCGGGTATTGCGTTCCTGCTTGGGCGCAGACGAGCGTTTTTGCGGACGATCAGACTTAGTCTCCTTCGCCGGCTGACGCTTGACCTGATCCACCGGAGTCTCGGCCTTCTCATCTCTGTTTTGTGTCGCCGCCTTCTCGGCCGCGGCCTCGGCATTTGAGCTACGACCGCCGCGGTGACGGCGGCGGCGGGGCTTGCTTGAGGCGCTCTCCCCCGCCTGCTTATCAGCGGACTGTTGAGCCTTGGCCTCGGTGTCAGCCGCAGGCTGCGACTCGGAAGGTCGCTGCTCGCGAGTCGCTGGCTCAACGGTTTTCTCGGTTTGTTCGATCTTCTCGGCCTGAGCGGTCGGAGCTGGCTCGCCCTTCTCCTGGCGCTTTACGGGATACGCGCGTCCCGCAAACCCGCGGCCGGGACGACACGAACCCGGAGCCTTCTTGGCAGACTCCTCTACATCGTCTGCAACCTCGAAAGGCTCATCAACCTCATGCGCGACATCCTGCTGCGCAGCCTTAAAGTGAGCACCGCGACGACGCTTGGGCTCTTGGGCCTCCACGGGCTTTTGATCCTTCGCGGGCTTCTGCGACTCGGCAGCAACCTCGGTCTCAACAGCCTCGGTATCAAGTTCATCCTTTTGAGCAACGGCGCGACGGAAGCGCTCCTGCTGAGCGCGGCGTTGCGCATCGCGCTTGCCGCCCCCGCCAAAGCCGCCGCGACCCGCCTTGGCGGTAAAAGCGCGAACGACGTTCTCATCGAGCAGCTCGTCAGTATCGATATGCTCGCGCGAAGCAGCTTCTTCCACGGTAGCCGTCTCAACGGAATCCTCGACGGGCTGCTCCTGGGCATCGTTAATCTCGGCATTAATGGTGTAAAAGGCAGGGCGGCCGTTAATGCCGCTGCCCTCGATCTTGGTGACGATCTTCGCCGCGATGAGCTCATCGCGCATCGCCTTGGTGTCACATTCCTTATCGACGGAGCGGAAAATCTGCGCCAGCGCGCTCGACTTGATCTTGAGCGCCTTGCGGCAGAGCAGGTCATAGGCAACCAGCTTGGCGCCCTCGGCAGAAAGCGACGTCTGGCTGCTCAGACGCTCGGCCAGAGCATCGACATTGTTTTGGTTATCGGAATATACCGTCTTGGCCACGGGGCCCCTTTCATATGCACACATATACGTCCATATGGTACAACGCGCGAGCCTATCCACGCAAAACATCTGCGAGGACGCCCTTGCATCACCCATTCTCGCAAGAAAAAAGACCGAGTCCGCATCGTTGCGGACCCGGTCTTTCCGAGTCATATGGATGGAACGGTTAGCCCATCAAGCTGACTAGGCCTTGGCAGCCTCGGCGTCGGCAGGAGCCTCGGCGGCAGCGGCGCGACCGTACTCGGCCTTGCCCATCTCGGACCACTCGGGCTCCTCGTCGGGCATGGAACCGGCCTCCTTGCCGAAGAACTCCTTGAGGCAGTTGACGGCGACGATGAGGCCCAGGACCATCAGCAGGACGGCAAAGACGAGCTGCAGGCCCTTGGTAGCGGCAACGGAGACGGCGGCCGTGGTGGCGGTAGCCGGGATGGTGCCGAAGAAGCCGTAAGCCTGGACGGCGGTCATGCAGCCCATGGCGCTCTGGACCAGTGAGGTGAAGGTGCAGCAGAGCAGGAAGACGACGGGCACGTAGAGCATCCAGCCCTTGCGGCCGGTGCACTTGCAGAACACGGCGAGGGTGATCATGGTCATACCGCCGAGCAGCTGGTTAGAAGCACCAAAGAGCGGCCAGATGTTGGCATAGCCACCAAAGGCGAGGGCGAGGCCGGGAAGCAGGGTAACGACCGTGGCGAACCAGGGGTTGCCGAGGACCTTCATGTAGCCGGCCTTGGACTCGATGGCCAGGGCATCGTTAGTCTGGGCAAAGAACTCGGAGAACGAGGTGCGAGCGATGCGGGCGACGGCGTCGAGCGAGGTCAGGGCCAGAGCGGAGACGTTCATGGTCATGAAGACGGTAGCGAGTGTGCCGTCAACACCGAAGGCCTGCATACCGCGGGAGATGCCAGCGGCGAAGATCTGGAACGGGGTGGAAGCGACACCGGCGTTGAGGGCGCCCGTACCGGCGGTGTTCATGTCGGAGAACATGATGCCGGCGACGATGATGGCAAGGATGCCGACGAAGGACTCGACGATCATAGCGCCGTAACCGACCTTGACGGCGTCTTGCTCCTTCTCGACCTGCTTGGAGGAGGTACCAGAAGAAACGAGGCTGTGGAAACCGGAGAGAGCGCCGCAAGCAACGGAGACAAACAGGACCGGGAACATCATGCCGGAGGCACCAGAGAAGCCGGTGAAGACCGGAGCGGTCATCGTAGCCTGGCCGTTAGCACCCAGGACAACGATGCCGAGGACAGCGCAGGCGATCATGACGATCATCATGATGGAAGTGAGGTAGTCACGAGGGGTCTTGAGCATCTGGATGGGCATAGCGCCAGCGAAGACCAGGTAGACCATGACGACGGCGAACCACTGGAACTTGTCCAGGTAGACCGGGAACTGCATACCGACGGCGAACATGAGAACCATGAGCACCACGCCGGTAACGAACTCGGCGGCACCGGTGAGGTTGAACTTCTTCTGGGCCCAACCAAAGGCCATGGCGACGAAGGTGAACAGGATGGAGATGGTACCAGCGCAGCCGGCGGCATAGGACTTGGTGAAGTCGATGGCACCGGTAGCAGCACCAGAAGCGTCAACGGCCGGGGTGAACATGAACGTCTTGCAGACCATGTCAGTGAAAGCGGCGATGACGATGATGCAGAACAGCCAGCAGAACAGCAGGAACAGACGACGGCCAGTCTTGCCGATGTACTTCTCGATGAGCTGAGCGAGCGACTTGCCGTTGTTCTTCATCGAAGCGTACAGGGCGCCGAAGTCGTGGACGGCGCCAAAGAAGATGCCGCCGACGAGGACCCAGAGCACGACGGGCAGCCAGCCAAAGGCCATGGCGACGATCGTGCCCGTGACGGGGCCAGCACCGCAGATCGAGCTGAACTGGTGCGAGAACGCGGTGAAGGCGGAGACAGGCGAGAAGCTCTTGCCGTCCTTCATGCGCTTGGCCGGCGTGAGGGCCTCTTTGTCAACGCCCCACTTGTTGGCCAACCAGCGGCCGTAGCCCAGATAGCCGCAGGCGAGCACCGCCGCAGCCACAACCATGAGCAAAACTCCGTTCATTACATTTCCTCCTCTAAAAAGAACTACTCAGACATAAAAAATGAGGGCCGTCGGTTGCGCTCGACGGCCCTCATCTTCATCAGCCGCCCGTTATCGTACGGGCTAGCTGTATGTGCTAACCCGCATCAGATAATTACTACGCTGATAATGTTTAGCTGATGCGTGAACATGTCTAAGAAATCCTCTTCAATCATGATGCGAACGATCCGTGCGGTTCACATCCCCCAGTGGATGAAAAGCAGTATGAAACTTTAGTTACCTAAAGTCAACGCAAATTTGTAATGAATTTTCAACTTTTTTGAAATTCTCGGTATAAAACGCCACTGACCTCGGACTTTACCGAACGACAGTTTTTGCTTGAGAGATGCTCCTCGGGGCGGGGCGGGCGCCTGCCGCCATATATGAACTTTCCTGCTCGGACAGTCCTGCTC
>ERZ1035001.366-NODE-366-length-25027-cov-13.670351_pt1 | contig 25027 bp, 30 predicted proteins | sample MGYA00520685_ERZ1035001 | MGnify/ENA primary metagenome ERZ1035001 (study PRJEB33766, sample SAMN09781749) | gut metagenome | biome: gut microbiome | host: Homo sapiens | place: Madagascar | study: EMG produced TPA metagenomics assembly of the PRJNA485056 data... | reverse complement strand
TTTTTTCCATTGCCTGCTCCACTTTCTTCTTAAATTCCGCTTCTGTCATAACTGTTTCTCCTTTTCTAATATTTGACATTTTGGTTTCAACACTGTATAATTGCATGAAAATAGCATTAACGGTGTTATTTGTGGTTCCGTTCAGCTTCCCGGCAGGCGGAACCATTTTCGTTATCAGTCTGCTTTGACAACCATTCCTCGGTGTCAACAATCAATCCGGCTTCTTCCAGAAAGAAGTAACCCATCTCTTAATCACCCCACTTTCATATGCTGCTATTAACATCAGTACAAGACCGATAAGAAACATTACCAAAGGTACAATGCTTTCACTGTCTGCGGCTCCAGCCCCTAATACGAATAGCAAGAAACCTAAAAATCCAAGAATTTCTACAATCACATGTACCTCACTTCCCATGCAGCCGTTCTAATTCTGCAGAACGGTTTGCAATCGACACGGCATATCTACTGTACTTTTCTGCTTCGTACATGCGGTTTGCATAATCAATTCCGCCGTTGTAAGCCATAAGCACCCAGTACAAATCATCATTTTCAGCAAACAACTCCGCTAAATAATCAGTACCGACAAGGACATTGCCCTCAAAAATATCAGTGACACCTAACCGCTCCATACGGTCCTTATGCCATTTTTCAGATACCTGCATCAGACCTTTGCATGAACCATTTTCCGCATAGGCTTGTCCACTGCTCTCTTGCTCAATAATTGCCATGAGAAGTTCCGGGCATATTCCGTATTCCTCACCATATGTAATGCATTGTTCCTGTGCTTCTTCTGAAATCCAGGTATCATTTTCGGCGGATGCCGTGGTTACTGGTGTCAAAACTGCTGCCATCAATAAAACTGTAGCTATTGCTTTTTTCATGTACGAAACAACTCCTCTTCTATGGTCGCTGCTAAAAATTTGTTCCACTGGCCTTTGCAGAAAAACTTCTTAATGGTTGCATATGAGTATCCAGTCCGGTCTGCTAATTCTCCGTAGTCAATACACATCTCATCCATTTTTATGAGGACTTTCATTTTGAAAGCTTCCGCATCTTTCCCGGAAAGGCACAAATCATACATCTTCAATCACCTTTCCCTTAATCTCCGAAAAGCATTTCTTCCATGTTGTCCATAGTGACACCAAGTTTTTCAAGCTGCTTTCCTCTTTTCTCCATGCTCCGAAGCTGGTACATATACTGTCTGCGCCTGTCACGTATCTTCCGTTCCTGTTTCGCAAGCATCACATGTCTGCTTTCCATAAGCCGGTTGATTTCTTCTTCTACCTGTTCATCCGTGAACATCTGTTGCATCTTCTCTACTCCTTTCTTACTTTTTCATGCTCGGATTCCTCTGCCATACTTTCCGTCTTTCCTAAAATGTAGCCTTTGTCAAACTCGGACATTTTAGGAATTGCTTTCTTTAACTTGTCCACTACCCGCTTCTCTTTTTCGCTCATTCACATCACTCCCTTTCTGTGGTATAATTTTCCTTATCTTTTTATAAGGAGGTGAAACTTATGGACTTAAAATTAAAAATCAGATGTTCTTGTTATTGTTCCTACACAATTAGAAGTACGTTGTCTTTAGAAAAAATCTCGTGTCCTAACTGTGGGAAAATTCCGTCTTGTTCCAGCAAGATTGTTGAATTGATGAAAATTGCATCTCAAATACCAGATGCTGAAAAAGATGAATATATTTCTATTTCATTCGAGGACACGAACAACTGGTAATCACATGTTTCATGTAGTCCATGAAGCCAATAGCTTCTGATGTCGATAAGTTGCTATCTTTGATTACATCCAATATCTTTTTTTCTAATTCAGAGATAGCACTTCTCGAAGTCAGATATTTCGCCATAAACTGCGCACCCTCACAGGTACCGCATAAATCCTGCGAAAGATTGTCCATATAGCTTTTCTGAATTTTGTCCATTTTGCTTTCCATCTTTACATCTCCTTTCTTCGTTTGACTTTGTATGATTACACTATCACACATTGTATTACTTGTCAACCCTTTTTCTATATTTTTGTTTGACTTTGTGTGACAAGCATGATATTATACATTTAGGAGGTGAGGACAACGAAAGATAGAATTAAGGAATTGCGCAAAGCATTAGATAACATGCCACAAGACACTTTTGCTAAAAAAGTTGGTTTAACCAAAAACTACATATCTCTTGTGGAAACTGGAAATCGTTCACTGGCAGACAGAACAGTAAAGGATATTTGCCGTATATTTGATGTCAACGAAGAATGGCTCCGCAACGGAACCGGCGAAATGTTTGTCCAGAAATCAAAAGATGAACAGATTGCAGAAATGCTTGCAGACATTCAGAAAGAAGGAGATGCTTCTTTCAAACACAGACTTATATCAGCGCTTACCAGGCTAAACGAAAGTGACTGGGACACATTGGAAAAGCTGATAGACGAAATTGCTTCTAAATAGCAGAAAAGACAAGGGAAGTGCGCAATCCCTTGTCTTTTTTATTATCCCAAAAGTTTTTTTATGTAAGCATGTATGACTTTCAACCAGTGCAAATTATCACACTTCATAATCAAATCACATATTTTTCTTTTGTACTCTTCTCTTTCATCCATATCCTTTACCCCCGTGCCACACAACTAAGATAGCGAATAATGCAATTATAGAACATGTGTTCGTCTATGTCAAGGGTTCTTCCTAATGGAAAATATATCCTCAACCGTGCATTTCAGTGCAGCAGCTATCAATAATGCGGTTTTTAGCTTCGGTTCCCTTTTGCACAATTCTATCTCACTAATTGCATGCTTACTAATACCCGTTTTTTTCGATAGGTCTGTCTGCGACATTCCCGCCTTTTCCCTTAAGTAACCTAATTTGTTATCAATCTCCATGCCATTCTCCTTTATCTGGTAGAATATGCATTTCTTGGGATTTGATACATTCCGATTATAACATCATGCCTGTGTACGTGTAAGTACACATTTACCACGGTATGGCAATCTTGATTTTTTTCTACAAAATAGTTGATTTTTGTCATATAGCCGTATTATTATTGAAGAAAAACGCAAAGGGGACAAAGATATGGTAAATTTTGAATTGTGCTTTATTATTGCACTTGTTATTGTCGTGCTTTCATGCTTCGTAAGGTACCTTGTTAATTCGCTGAATAAAATAAACGATAGCCATGCGGCAAGCATAATAATGGTTTTATACGTGTTTGCTCTTGCCGGATGTATTTATGCGGTGGCGAACCCTAAAACGGACACCAGAATTGCCGAAGCCGAAACAAAATACACGGCAGTAAAGAAAATCGTGAAAGATGCAAACAAAGATATAAAGAATGCCTACAGTAGGCTTGAAAATGTCTATATGTTTGACAGATACGGGGAGCCTTACGACTCTACCAGAGCCTTCAACTATATAAATGATGCCACAGACAGTTTGGACAAGTTACTGAAAGATTATGACAAAATCATTTCCGAAAAGAAATCACAAGATACGAACTATGGGGAAATGCTTGCATATGGGTTTATGTATTCCATACTGGATAACGGAGAACGGCGGACAATAAACTATGTCATAGGGTCTATACTTGGAATTATAATTACCTATTTTGCGTTTTGCTTTATCTTCCTGCAGGCTGTATTGACTATAAAGGTATCAAAGAATATTACTAACAGGCTGAAAGCCGCCAATGTTCCTTGTAAATATGATGACCTAAATGCAAAGTTAAATGATACTGTTTTCTATGATATAACTTTATTCATTGCCATTATAGTGGTAGGATATGTGATTTTTGGCTATCCTTTCTTCATTGGAGCCGTAATTGCCACATTTTTTGGAATATGTTCTTCGGTCGGACAATGCCGCCTTAACGAGGGGAATTTGAGTGATTTTGTTGAAGCATATGGAAAATATTTTGAAGTAGAAGGGGAGCTTTTATATAAAATATCCTTAAGTTTGGCAAACAGAAAAAATATTTATTAAAAGTTTGAAACAAAACGGCTTTCTAAACACATATATAAATAGGGGAAAAAATATATCACGTTTCTTTTTCATTGGAAACTCCTAAAAAGGAAAAACCGGCAAGTGGCTTTTACACCATCTGCCGGTCTTTTCGTTTAGTTTCCTAATATGCTCCGCACATACTTAAGGTATGTATCATCTGTCTTTGAAGATGTGCTGCTTGAAGTGCTACTGGATGTGCTGCCAGAGGATGTTCCAGTTCTGTAAGGATTGGTCTTAGCTTTCGGACAGTAAATATCAAACCAGTAAGCTTTCCTCTCGTTAAGCATCACCTGTTTGTCCAGATACTCTTTCACTTCCGCCTGTTTAAGGCTATTATTTCCGTCTGCATCCGCTTCTGACTTTATCTGCCAGTACTGGTTGTAGCCTTCCTCTCCTAAGTCCTGCAATACCTGAAAGGCTTTGTCGCCGCCCACGTTCTTACTGATAGCCAGATTTACAATGCCCTTTATGCCGTCATTCTTATAAGCATCCACCGCTTCTGTGCTTTTCGCAGGCTTTCCAATGTCATTCTGTGCCACAAGACCGGAATACTTATAAATATCCTTGATAACATCCACTTTCTGCGCATCTGTAAGGTTGTCATACATTTCTGACTTAATGAGATTGTTTACCGCCTTGTACTGCATCTGCCCTTTGGCGGTGGCATATTTTGTGTATTCCTTTTCGGTCAATCTCACACTGCCATTTGCCGTGTTAATCTGCCTGGGAGCAGTTGACGGATATACCGAAGAGTCGTCCGTGGAAGTTCTAACCACATCCAGTTCCTTCTCCACCGCATCTTTATCCTGCTTTGAATAATATCCGGGAGAAAAGGCATTATACAGACCTCTGATTAAGATATTGTTCTCGTCCTTCTGCTGATTGCCCCATGCATCCACATACGGCTCATTTGTCATTGACAGGAACGGGATTTTGTTTTCTACCTTGTTTGCCGCATACTGTAAATCACCAACTACTCCCTTATCGTTTCCTACATTGTTTCGTCTGGTGTTATCAACCGTCCTTGCAACCTGTCCCAACATGGTAGGTACATACTGTGATGCATAATTGGTGGCGGATGAAGTCCCCATACGCACAAGGGCATTGTTGGCATCATCAGACTGCGTTGCAGTTTCCAGTGTTTCAGAAAGCCCCTGTAACATGGACATTTCAACCAACGGAGCAGATAAATCACCTAATACATCAAGTACAGATTTGTCCGTTTTATCTGCAAACACCATTTCTGCATTTACACCTGCAAAAAGCGGAATGGAAACAGGAGAAAGCCAGTCAATCGTATAGTAGTTGTCGCCAAGCTTCAATGCATAATTCTGTCCGCCGGTAAGTTTATTGAAATTATTGTCCTTATCGTCGTCAGGCACACTCACGATCAGTCCGAGATTGCTTAACAATGCTCCAAGGGCAAGGATGCCGGATCCGGTCAGACCGGTGGAAATTCTTTCGATTGCTGCCGTAGCATCATACTTACCGCCATTTCTGCCGGAAGATAATGCATTGTATAACTGGTACAAGCCTATTCCCGTCTGTACCGGACCTGTCGCAAGTTTTGCTCCCTGCTTCATTACGTTCGCAGGTGTTTTCTTGAACGGCAGAATACCTTCAATTACTAAATGCCCGAATTTCTGCAACATGTTTCCATCTTTCCAGTTGTTTGAAACCTTGCTAAGCCAGCTTGCAAACGCACTGTATTCATGGAATGTAGCTTCTTTCGCCTTTGTAACTGCATAGGCTCTTGCCGTGTCCATTTTATTCTGCTTCGCTTCCAGTGTGGAAATCTGCCCGGTAAGTTCCTTAATTCTTGCACCGTCTGTTTCTGTGTTCAGACTTGCCAATTCCGCCTTTGCCGCTTTCAAGTCGTCCGCCGCATTGAAGTAGGACATATCCATGTCGTTTGCTTTCATGTATCCTGCAAGAGATGTACCGTATTTCTTCCTCATAGCGGGGAAATCGTCAAGCATACGGCTTGTCAAGTCCTCTACCTTCTGCATGGCTTTTGAAGAAAATGCGGACTTACTCTGCTCAATACGGCTCTGTGCGTTTCGGTACTTGTCGCCGCCGTCACGTAACAACGAATATGCATTCTGCTCTGCATCTGCGGTGGCTTTCTGCACAAGTTCACTGTCTGCCCTTGTAAGCACTTCCTTGGTGCGTTTGATATTGTACTTCTGTGACAACTTGCTTTCAATCAGACCAGCAATACTGTTTGACACACCCGTTGTCACACGGTTTACCTGGTTGCCAAGGTAGTTTCGTAATGTCGTTTTCGGATTGGAAAGCATTGCAAGATACCGCCATGAGTCCAGTTTGTCCATGAAATTCTTTGTAACAACCTTGTCAGCAATAATCTGAAATGCTTTATCTTCCAGTTCATACCGTTCTTTGGAGTCAGGCATCTTTTCGGCTTCGCCCAGATAGTCCATGATGTTTGCAATATCTTCATCTGTAAGACCGAAAAGCCCTGTCGCCGCATAGTTCTGTACTTCCTCTGCAATCAGTGTGTGGTCTACACCAGACTGGATTTCATTCACAAGGTGGTCTATATCGGACTGGTTCATCTTGTCAAGTCCACTGTTTTTGTTCTTGTTCGCAGCATCCCGGACAATCTTCTCTACCTGCTCTCTCGATACGGCGCCCTTTTCGTCACCAATGGTTAATGCATCCGCATTTTTCTGTGCCGCTTCCAGTTCCGCCCATAATGTGTCTATGCTTTCATCCACGGCTTTATCAACATTCGGATGATCATTCATGAAATCTTCCGTCTGTTTCCGCATGATTTCCTGTCCTTTAGCCACAGTTCCGGCAGGTGTTCGTGTGTACTTGGCAAGTGCCTGCAATGCCTGTCCTGCATTATGAGCCTTGTCAACAAGCATTCTCGTCCACTTCATGACATCCTTGTAATCTCTGCTCTGCTCTGCCTGTTTCAGCATATCATCAAGCACCATCATACTTTCGTCAACTTCCACACCGCTTGAAAACTGCGTTGCTTCGTTCAGCCTCTTAACAGTGCCGTCATAATCTGCAGAAAGATTGTTCGCCGCTCTCTCAATAGATGCCTTTTCGGAAACCTTATCCACCTTGAACCCGCCGTTATCAATTTCATCTTTGAATGCGTCAAGGTTTTCCTGTGCCCTTTTTACCATTTCACTATTCATAATGGTATTGGTGATTGTACGACCTGTGTACTGATCACTTGCTGTCGCATTCTGCGTGGCGGTCTGATTGTTCTGCGTAGTCTGATTGCCCGCAAACTGTGACATGTCAACTTTTTCGGACATACTCACGGTTCCGTTGTCCATTTCGGCTGGAATAGTCCTTCCGGTAGTGGTATCCGCACTCACGTTGTTTCTATTACGGGCTTCAAGGTACTTCTGGTTCATATCTCCAAAATAGTCTGTAACCGTGTTAGCAAAGCTATTTGCTTCATAAGTATATGTTCTGCCAGGCTTCTTGCCGTTTTTGCTGCCCTTTGTAGTGTAATTATGACCGTGCTCCTGTAAATCTGCTTCGATTGCGTCCGCAAGCTCCAAGGCTTCATTGAATGCATTCATATCCCCATTTTCAAGAGCAGTATTCATTTTGTCGTTAAATTCCACATACAACTGCTGCGCCGTATCGGAGCCGTGCATATTAACATATCTCTGCAAATTTTTGGACATTTCCGGCATGCTATTGACTTTCTTCGTTCCACTGAAAGTCTGCTGCTCCGTTTTCATGTCTGGGCTATTGACATTAGCATCTGAACCGTCTATACTCTTATCAGAAGCAGATTGCTCAAGCACGTTTCCAGACGTATCCTGCGGGTCATTATTGGCATGTATCAGGACTTGAGAATCTGCTTTTCTTATATATGCGGAAACAATATAATTCTTATGCGTTTTTGCATCAGTTGCTGCTTCCACCACATAATATGTTCCATCAATCTTTTTGGAAAAAACAACAGTCGGAGCTGGTTTACCATCCTTTGTTTTTGTCATTGTAGTTGTTCTTCCTTCATAGTCTATATTGTCATAATTCCGCAAAATATATCCGATCCTTGCTATGTCATTGATGTTTTCCATAGAGCTATTTGCTTTTCCATTTTCGCCATGTCTGTTGAAGATATGCTGCAACCCACTTTCATTAAGCAGAACATCGTTTCCGTATGTTTCAACCCCGGTTAATTCTTTTATTCTGGCGGCTGCCTTGTTATCAATAGTTGCAACAGAAACCGGTTTTGCATACTCACCGTTAGCAACAGTTTCTATATATGACAACACATTTTCATCTACAGCCTTTTTGTATGCGTCGATTTGCTTTATCTGTTCCTCTGTATGATATGCGTTTTCATCAATCGCATTAGTGCTATATTCTGCTCCCAAGTTAGAGGTGTCCACAGAATTATCAACAGTATTCTGCCCCTTGAAAATGGTTTCCGGCTTAAGCGGGTTAAATTCCGTATTCTGATTGCTTTCCGTAGTTGTTTTGGTATTATTGCCGTTGAAGATACTTGCCGGATTGAGCATATCCATCTCCGGTGCAATATTTGTATTGGTATCCGCCTGCGTATCGACATTCTGGGCTGCAGCAAGATTTGCACGGATATTTCTACCCGCATTGATTACGGATGCGCCGGCACCCATTACACCACCACTTACGGCACCACCGGCAAAGGACATTCCTAACTGCTTCGCATAGTTGCGTACAACCAATGCTTCCGCGGTCTTTTCATCATATCCCTGCGCTACAAGCGCCCTTCTCTGCTGCATCAGTTCAGATGCCCCGCCATTTACAAGATTGTCAATGAAAGTGTTCGTAAGGTCTGTTCCGACTTCCTCTCCACCCTCTGTAAGCATCTGTGAAGCCACTTTCTTAAGGAAACTTGCGTCCACTTTGCCCTCGGCAATATCTCCAAGTCTGCCCCATGAGATTTTCTCAAAGCCATATTCGGCAAGACCGGCGCCCAGTGCCGTAAGCTGTGCCTGTGAAGGTGTAAGACCTCTTTCAATTCCCTCTTTCAGTGTGTCGGAGTATGCGCCCATACCCATAATTGCAGTACCGGCATTAGAACCGATTGCGCTTGCGGTAGAAGCACCTACACCGGCGGCTCCGGCTGCAGAACCTACGGCAGAACCCAAAGCCATAGATGCCAAACTGTCCCCCATAGACATGCCGGTATTGTAAGCGAATTTTCCAATGTTGTTATCAATTCCGCTGGATACTTCTTCTCTCACATCAGAAGCAAATTTTCTGTCACCAAAGAAAGGTGAATTTGTATCTACGACTTCACCGGTCGCAGCATTCTTAAGCCCGTATAATGTGGCAGGTATAGTACCTAATACGTTCGCAGGAATAGATACCGTGGAGGAAACAATCGGATGCTCATTCGCAAACTTCTTGTATGACTGCTCCAAATCACCGTTTACCTTCGCATTAACAAGCATTGCAAGTATATCTTTATCAACCCCATATTTTTCTGCATATGGTTCTAAGTAGTCTGTTCCACTTGTCGGTAATGTAGGAATGTAGTCACTGTCCCATGATTTATTTTCGTTGTAGCCTGCGAACTTGCCGCCCTGCTCTACAATCTTATTGTATGCATCTAACATGGCATACTGGGATAAGTCCTGCTTTACTCCGTATGCGGCAGACTTCTTAGGGTCAAACATTCTCTCTACAATATTATAGTTCGGAATGTTTTTATAAGCATCCGCCAGTTCTTCATTGGAATAACCGCTATACTTTTTGTCCTGCGTATTATTCATCATGGTGTCATACGCATTATTGATACTATCGCGTTTTTCTTTTCCTGCCTGATACGGAAGAAATGCGGTATTTGCCAGTGCTCCAAACTTGGCAACATTGGCAAGAAGTTCCGCTTTTTTGTTATCCACGGCTGAATTGACAAGATTATCCGTTGTGTCCTGTGTCGCAACTGCGGATGCTCTTGCATTATTAAGATTGGGTAACTGATTTGCTGATGCTGAACCAGTATTAATAGGGGCAACGTTCTGCTGCCCCCTCACTTTACTTGTGATGCTCTGAATATCCGCCATATCAATTACGGTATTCTTTTTGGAATTTTCCTTTAACTGTCTGTGTAACTCTAAAGCATTAGCCATATTCATGCTCCTTTAATAGAACTGTCTGTATGTTTGCGCTCCGTTTAATAATGCCTGTCTGCCGGCGGCTACCAATGCATCTCACTGTGAAGTATCTGCGTTACTTCCACTCACCGGGTAACCAGCTTTTTTAAGAATATAAGCAATGTCCGCATCTGAATAACCGTTTCCGGCAAGCTGCGATACAAAGTCGTTGATATTACTGGGACCTACATTTTTCTTTGCGTATGCCAATGCACCGTTAAAGGTGGATAAGTCCGTGTTGCCGCTCGTGCTTGCCCTGTTTACTCCGTTACTTGCTGATGTCTGCTTTGCGGAATAGGATGCCTGATTAGCAAGCGCATTCTGCATAGCAGAAAGATAGGAAGAGTCCAAAGATGCCATAGCATTATAAAGGTTTCCGTATGAGTCTGTGGAATTGTTGGCAAGTGCGTTTTCAAGTTGCATCTGATACTGCAATCTTGTGTCAGCCGCATTCTGCCTTGCACTTTCATAATTAGACATCAGGTCAGCAAGGTTGCTGTTGTAAGTCTGCTCAAGTCCGGCAAGGTTTTCTCCTCTTGTGGTATCAATCTCGTTTCTGGCATTACCATAGTTATTGATAAGCCCTGCCATTGCACTTTCAGAAGCCCCGCCGCTAAGCCCCTGCGCAGATAACTGCTGCTGCAAGTTCTTCTGTGAAAGCATTCTGTTCACGTATGCTTCTTTCAGTGAACGGTCTGCATCTGTGTTGATGTTACCCTTAGAATAGTCATACTGGCTTGCAAGCTGCGTTTTCATGTTATTCAAATTCTTGTCCAGCGAAGCAATCTTCTGATTGTACGCATTGTTAAGAGCAGCCATATTGTTGTTATACGCATTCTGTGCTGCCTGCTGCTGTGCCTGCTGATATGCATTAAGGTTAGCCTGCTGCTGTGCGTATAACTTCTGCAACTGGTCTAAATAACTACCATAAGGATTTGTACCGGAAACAGAAGTTGATGAATAAGAACTTCCACCACCGCCAGAAGGAGAAGAACCACCAGCCAGTGTTGCACCTGCCGTTGCAGTTCCGGCAGAAGCGGTATTGTCACCGTTTGGCATGCCAAGAGTTCCCTGTGTAAGACCATATCTTGTCGTTTCCAAAACGTTAGGGATATTTGGTTTTGGACTGTTGGCTTTGCTGATATAATTGTTCGGATATGTCCCTTTGGATTTCTGTGTGTTCTGCGGTGTTCCCGGTGAAGTATAGTCCTTTAGGCCCTGAATATTTAACGACGTGGGCTTATAGCTTTTTACTGCAGACGCAACTTTCTGTACAGTACTCTGTGAACCGTCGCTCGTTTTCTTAGGTGAAACAATGAATGGAGTTCCCATCATGGACATTTATTATCCCTCCTTCTTAAGAAGCCCTGCGCAAAGCAGGTTATACATTTTTGTGTTCTGTTCTGCGGTTCCTTTGTAACCATTCATACCGTTAGCAACCGCAATGAGTTTTCTGTGAGAGAACGAAGCATCAATGTCAAGTGATTTCATCGCATTATACAAAGTGGTTTTTGCTCCACTATACCGTGCGTAGTATATAGCCGTATTCTGCTTTTTAACGCTTTCTGACGGCTTTTCTACGGTGCCAACGCATGTTTCTGCACCGAGCCTTTTATTTACCTCATTTGCGATATATGAATGCTTTCCGAAAAGGTAATCTCCGGGGCAAGCTTTATTCTTAAACCAACGGTGAACGGTCATATTCTGCTTATCAATCTGACCGATAAGTTTCTTATCCGCTTTCCATAACAGTTTTTTGATGTCGTTTCTTTTGCAGATGTCTACAAGCAGTTCAATAAGAGCCGCCATTGCCGCATCAGATACATGCCATCCGGTTGCGGCTCCGCCGTCATTGGCTACTTCAATAGTAATTGCTCTCATATCGTTTGCCTTGTTACTGCTGCACCAGCTACGGTTGCATTCTTCCACATACAACCCAATTCTTCCGTCACTTCCGATACCGTAATTGGAAGATGCCATTCTCGACCGTTTAGCAAAAATCTCACCGCATCTTTCAACGGTGAGATTTCCTGCCATACAGTGAATGGTAATGGTATCAATCTTGTGGTTTCGGGGACTGGTTCTGTTAGGACTAAGACGTGTGTATGTAGCCAATGTGCTATTACTCATTGCCTTCACCGTCCCTCTTTCCAAACCGGTTCCATAATTCGCTTAATTTCTCCCAGCCATACATAGCCACAAACGCAACGATAAATCCGGCCAGGATAGCGGCAATAATCATGTACCACAAAATAGACTGCTGCACATACTGCATATAGGCAATAAATGCCGTCAATGTAAGCCCAATGGACAGGACAAACACAAGGATGTCCGTAGGGAGTTTGGAAAGCACACCCACTCCCTTAAACACCTGTGTAATTACCGACACCATAAATGCCAGTGCGCCGATTACTGCCAAAATCAATGTCATGTTCTGAATTAAATTTTCCATACTCTTCACCTTTTTAACCTTTCTGCTCTAAGTCTGCTAATCTGTGATTGATTACCTTAATCTGTTCCTCCACCACAGGCATCCGCCGTGCAAAGTTGTTATGTTCCCTGACCTCACGGGTCAACTCTTCAATCTTGCAATTTGTAACTGCCTGTGTGGTTCCCAACTGATGCTCAATCTTCTTGTTACTCTGCGTAACTGTAATAATTACTCCGCATAAAGAAAGGACACCAACTATGATTGATGCCCCTGCTGCTATGAGTGCTGCTTCCATATCTTCCCTCTCTTTCTTAATTAACAATTTTTAGTGATACCATTGCATTAGTATAGGATCCTATTTCATATGAAATAGTGACATTACCCGCATCTAAGTTTACAAATTGCATGTTAAGTCCAGTTGTATTGCTGGATGGATTAAGTCTTTTTATATCATCATTGTTATTGATAATGGGTGTAATTCCAGAAGAACCACCGCAGTACATTGCATGTATCAGTGTCGCTGGTTGTACCAAATTAAATGAAACTGTTTTAGTGCTTTTATTTTCTACTTTTGTGTCTTCTGACGAAAACAACACATCCATATTTCTATTTGATGAACTTACATTGAACTTAATTGGCATTATATTCCACCCTCCACTTTTATTACCTCGATTACAATATCTGCACTTGTCGTTGAGTCAAACGATATGGTTAAACTTCCATCCGCCTGCGTTCCATGTGGGCTTGCCTTTGACATGATTTTTTCAGTAGCGTTAGACGCAAACACTGTTATGATGGAATTTTCCTTAATCGAATCATTGGTAATCGTATACTCTATGGAGCCGGATGGAATGGTATACGGTCCAATATTTACACCGACCTTTGCACACAATTCATTTAAGGCTCCGGTTACATCTTTGGAAGTCGTTTTGAGTGAGTCATCCGTTTTGGGCTGGAAGTACTCAAGGCTTTTTCCGCCCAGTTTTTGCGAATCATCAACAACACCATCATCATCTTTGTCGTATACGGTCTTAAGCATATCACCGCCGCCGCTCTCACTGACAAAATCAATTACGGCTTTGCTTGTCGGTATTTCATCATCCGAGTTTTGAATAGTGCTTTTGACGGCACCATTCAGCAAAGCTACAAGGGCATTGAACTTAGGAATAACAACATCAAGATGTAACTCATCAAATACTCTTTTCAACTCTGCCGCTGACATTTCCGGGTTGGTGTCCAAAAGTCGGACACCTTTCTGTGAATAATCCTTATCCTTAATATCATTAAACTGCAACATATTCTATTACCCCTTATGGTTACCTTTCTCAACAAATTCAAATGCAAGGTCGTATATGCCGAATGGTTCGTTAAGCATTGTGTTTGTCAACCGAAACCTTGCCTTATCAACCTTTTTAATTCGTATTTTTCCTGTTACCAATCTTTGTGTCCTATCGCATGAAAAGGAAAAATTTGAGAAATCAATCTGGCTAAATGTAAAATATAAGGCCTTTCTGCTATCTTCCTTGATTTTGTTCCATGCTCCATCTTTTAATGCCAAAACGGATAATGATGTGGACATAGCAGAATTTAATCTGATTGCCATGTAGCGAAAAGTCTTATTCTTATAAAAAACTTTTCCGTCAAGGTCAGGAGTTTCCCACACTGCCTTTATAGGAGAGCCATCATCATTGTAAGAAGAAAGATTTTCAGAGTTTGAATACATCTTACAAATTCGCCCATCATATGTGCCAAAGTATAATTCACCGTCATCTGTCCACATGCAGTTTGCCGGAAGATTAGTCCTGTAAAATCCAACATACTGCCGTGTTGCATACGGCATATTATCCGTAGGCGGTAACGGCTGCAGCCCATCCAGAATGTAGGCAACTCCGTTAATGCACAACCAGTAGAAATCCTTATATACAAAAGCGAAAGCTTTTTCCAGATTTGCTTCTTTCAGTAATTTTCCATTCAGATAAAAGCTTCGGTTCTGTGAATACTTTTCGCCGGTTACATCCTGCGCCGTAATTGCATATACTCCAATTCGAGTAAGGAACAACGGCTCCGTACATAAGTAACAAAATGTGTCCTTTGCTATTGCCCCAACTCCCTGCAAGGTGTTAATGATGCGAAAAGTAGGTTCTCCGTCCGTTAGTGTTCCTTCACGGATAAGGATTGACTGGTGCAGTTCGTTTTCGTCTTTGTGTGCCGCAAGATAACCGCTGATAATGGAATACCCCATCACCGCACTATTGGTAGTACCCAAAACACTGTATGCCGTATCGGGATAATATGTTGGGTCGTACTGCTGACTATACCAGTCATAATTTTTGAAGTCCGGGTTTCCGCTTATGAAAAGCCTATCGGCGGCGCCATTTACACCATACAGAATACCGAATGTGCACTTATTTACTCTGTCTGCGTACCCATCCACTGTCCTATATGCGGTGATAACCACGTTGTCTTCACCGGTTACGGGGCTTTTCCCGGGAGCAGTCGTAAAAGTGACAATTCCTGTGGTTCTGTCCACAGTGAAATCCGTATTCTCCGTCTTTTCCACAAAGTCACCATTTTCATCCATAATTCTGACTTCCACGGTTGTTGCGTCCAAATTTCCGAATGTAAGCTGATATTCCTTATCTTTCTCTGTGCCCTGAAACTTTTCTGTAAATCCAGACTGAATAAGGTTAAGTGCTTCATACTGGGTACCGCCGCCGGAAGGTGCCTTTGCAATCGTAAGTGTAGGAATATATGCCACACTGGATGCCGGGCTAAGTGTTTCTCCGTCATACACAAGCATTTTCTTGCCGTCAATGATATACATTTTGTTGTTAAGCTGAAAACTCTTGCTTCGCTCGTCCGCCGCACCCTCATAAACAACCACATTGTTGACATACATTTTCGTGCCAGAATGCACTACCGGATATTCCGCTCCCTGTAACTGATGGTAGCCGTTAATCTTCTGCGGATATGTTTCTAATGTTCGATACCCCATACATTTTCGGACTTTCCCGGGAACATCACGTATCATGTTTATGCAATTCGGTGACATTGACTCTGCAACCGCAGTCGGGCTATTAGTAAAATCACACCCCAAGAAGTCACTTATATTACAAAGGCTTCTTGACGGTGAAGACGGTACCTTAAATGTCGTAGCCATTAAATCCACCCACTTTCACTCTGCACATACTCGTATTCTGATGTAGTCGCCGGGTTCTGTAAAAGTTCCCTCGCTACTTCAAATTCGTTTCTGTATGTGGTCGCAATACCAATGTCATCATCCTTATAAATCTGACTTGCCATGTATAACGGCAGTAAAGCAGCAACCTCCGGGTCAAGCGGCAATTCGTAGAAGTCGTCTGTATCTGCGGTGATTTCCACGGGATATGCCTTGTAGTAAATCGTGTAATTGCCGGACTTCTCACGGTCAAGTACAAGAATGTGTCCGGCTTCAAGTCCAAAGTTAAGAAATCTCTGGTATCTTTCATCCGGTCCGGTTCCCTCAAAGTAAACTTCGCTTCCGTCAATCATATAGAAATCGTCCGCCAGCTCCTTAAGGTCATACTTTACGGTTTCCGTGTAAGGGATAATCTCTTCTGCAGTATCGAAGTTATCACGGTACAACGCAACATTCTTAAACTGCATGGTCGTTTCCGTGCTTACCGTCATTACAACCTTTTTACCGGCATTGGCAATAAGGTTCTTGTATGCCGTGTAATTCTTCTTACTGTCCACGGTAACCACTTCCACGGTCTTATCCTCAATGGTAATCGTGATTTTTCCTTTGCCGACACACTCAATGTAATATGCATGAACTCCATCACCTTCAAATTCCATGCTTAAGCAGTCCACATTAAGTGTCTGTATTCTCTCCGCACTGTCACTTGAAAGCACGTTCTTCACAGGAATTTGTGCGATTTCCAAAGGCTTTACTATGAATTTGTTTGCAGTCGACAGTATCTGCAGTGCTTCATTTGCCGCCTGCGGCATGGCTGCAAGGTAGTCTTTTGTTGAAGAGTCAGTGGGATAATCGTTCCCGTCTGCTGACTGCATTTTCTGTAATGTTGCTATCTTAATTTCTTTCCATGTCATAGCTTTACCTCACAAATAAAAGGGGGCAGACAGCCCCCTCTATTTATTTACGTGCTTTTCCATTGGTTTCCGTATTTTCCTCGGCTTTGGTTTCCGTGAAATTTCTGGTAGACGTGTATGTACCGTCAGCATTAACGGCAAGCACCTTATATCTAAAACCGCCATCCTCGAAAATATCTCCAACTTTAAGACCTGCTTTTACCATGTTAATCCCTCCTTTATGATAAGGTTGTGCCTGTTGCTGCACCGCCCATAATAATGTGTCTCCAATCGTTGAAACCTGCACTCATACGACCGTAACCATTCCATTCAAGGTTTCTGCTGTGCATGTCTACCTGGTTCTGAACATCCAAGGGAACACGGTCATAGAACATATTTCCTCTCGCAGCCTTATTTCCTTTTGAAGACATGATAATATAAGGCTGTGCATTTCCTTCAACCTGCCACATAGGATCCTCAATGAGGTTCCATATTCCCTTCTGGGTGTTGACATCATTATTTGAGGAGCCGACAATCAGTTCTGAACGAATAATTCTCTTAATTGTATCTCCCAAAACCGGTGTATTGCTCGGAATAATAATGGTGTCAAACACAAAACCAGTTACGTTGCCTGACTGGTTGAGGAAGTTTTTACCAATATTTGCAAGTCTGGTCAGCATTGTTGCATCAGAACCGAATGCATTTGTAAATACATTGGACTGTGCTTTTACACCCGCTCTTACTCCGGGATGGTCGGTTGCAAACAGAGCCTTGCCGTCACCTGTCGTTCTGTCCATCTTCTTTTTACCGAAGAGGAAGGAAGCCGCTTCGGTAGTAATTGCATCAGAAGCTAACTGTGCACGGGTTCTCTTGTATGCGTTGACAAATTCGTGAGCCATCGTTTTCATGATGTCAATATCGCCGTCATCTTTCATCTCTCTGGAGCATACGAAAGATTTTGAGAACGCACTGTGTACGATTAACTTTGAGAAGCCTTCCTGAATGTCATCCATAGGCGCCTTTTCACCTTCTGAAACAACATCAAAGTTGCCTAATGAAGTAATGGAACCAATCTTTTCAGCATACTTCTTTGAGTTCTTGACGTTGTAAACCTTGCTTACGAAATCGTCAAATCCGTTCTGCTCCTTGTCAGTGTCAGACATTACTGCCTGTAATACCTGCGCTTCTACTTTCCAGAAGTCGTCATTTAAGCCACTGTTCTTTGAAAAAATAATAGCCATAGCCTTAATACCTCGCTTTCTTATCGTTAAAATTTGACTACTACGGTGCTTCCAACGGTCTGGCCGGAAATACTAACGATTTCAGCAACACCGCCTGTTTTGGTTGCAGTTACCTGTGCGCCGTCAGTGTGAATGGTTACCTTGTCGCCTGCTACAATAGTGGCGCTTGACTCCGGTGCTACTGCAAGTTCGGTTTCCCATTCCTGTGTTTCATACACGGGGTAAACGGCAATATCTTCCATGTCGGTTGCGGGTGCGGTGTATTTAGCCGCACAGATAAACTCCGGCTTTGTGGTACCGGTTGCCTTAACCAGTGCACCGCTTGCAAGGGCAAGGGCATCACCAACTGCATAAGCCGTAGATGCGGTAGTCGGCATCATCTTGATTGCCGGCATATTGGAATTTGCGTTGTTTCGTAAAAACTTGAACATTTCTCATACCTCCTTAAAGGGTGTCGTTATACTTCTTTTTGAGTTCTTCCATACTGGCTTCTGGGAAAGCTTCTCTCCAAACGGATAATTCGCTCTGCGGGATTTCCGCCAGATCTTTGGTGTTGTTCAGCCCCGTAGCGGTGGGTTCCATATGGCTCTTCCCTCTTGCCTGATTGATTGCTGCCTGCTTCGCTGCATCCGCTCTCTGGGTTGTCAGCTTGTCGAAATTCACAAGTCTGTAAATGTCGTACAGACTTTCCGTGAAGTTTGATTTCTGCCACCGCTCATAGACGGCTACAAAGCTTTCATCCTTTGAAAGGTCACTGATATTCTTAATGGCAGGATTTAACTTGCCGATTTCCTTAATGTCATTGGCAATCTGTCTGTCCATTTCTTCCTGCTTCTGTCTTTCCATGACCTGCTGTGCCTGCATAACAACAGGATTTCTGCTGATGGCTTCTTCAAGGAATTGCGGGTCTACTCCGCTATCTCTCAATTTCTGCTCTGCGTTCATCCGTTCCTGTGCATCCAGTGCTTCAAGGTACTCATCCACGGTATGTATTGCCTGTCCGGTTATGGGGTTCTTGAAGTCCTTGCACATGCGTGCAATTCTTTCATCCCTCCGGCGCATTTCCGTTTCTGCTTTTCTTCTTGCTGCAGCAAACTGTGAATTTACATCCGGTGTCTGCTGTGCGGCAGGTTCGGCGGGTTCCTGCACTTCTTCGCCTAAATCATCATCAGTTCCACCTTCTGTGGGGTTTTCGGGTTCCTGTACCGGTTCAGCGGGCTCCGGTGTGTTTGCGCTTGTGGGTTCCTCTCCTTCTGCGAAAAACTGCAGATTGAAAGGCAGTAAAGTATTGTTTTTCATGCTTTTTCCTCCGGATTTTTGCGCTATTCCTGCGAATTTGGGTATTAAAAAAGGACTTTTCAGTCCTTAGTTAATTCAAGCGGTATTTTTACCGTTGTTACGACCTTGCCGTGATTGGCGCACTGCGCATTTCTGCACACAAGATCCTGCTCAATATAAAGTTTCGTATCTGTGTCTGGTGAGTCATCTCCGGCAGTACGGTATCTATGGCCGGAGATTGCCATTTCCACGTTACATAACGGGCATTTCACTGTTTCCACCACCTTCCTGCGGTTGTGCCATCATCTGCTGCTGCATCATCATCTGCTGCTCCTGGTAGCGGCTTTCCACGCTTCTCTTGATTTCTGCAGCATTGGGATAATCGTTTTTCTCCATAAATTCCCAATATAAAAGCAAGGTCTGTAAATCACCTTGCTGTCCGAATGCACCACTCTGTAATTTGTAATCAGCCTGTTGCCACATGGCTTCACGGTTCATCATGATCGTGGATGTAGGGTCTGTTTCAATGATAAACTCATCATCCCAGTACCATTCACCGGCGGCATCCTGCTTCAAAAAGTCATATCTGTTAAAATGACTAAAGGAAAATGTGCCCTTCGTATTCTTATTGGAGAGCGGCACCGGCTGGTCTGCATAAGCAAGCATGAATTTGAACATCATTTCATAAAGCTTAGCGAAAGCCGTGTTTTTCATGACTCGTTTGCTTTCCAATCGTCCGGCAGCCTGATTGATTGCGTACTGTTTTGCAGTACCGCTTCGTGCTGAACTGTCGTATTTACCCTGAAAGGAGTCTGTAATGCCTAATGAGCTTCTCGCCCAGTCGTAATTCTGTTCCAAAAGCCTTAAGTCACCACTCACATCAGCCTGCAGATTAAGTGTCTGTATCTGGCTAAGTTCCGCGGGATTGTTTACACGGACAATTCTGTATTCCTCATCCGTTAAGGTGATATTAAGCCCTCTCGGAAGTGTGATGAGAGAGCCGCCGCCCAAGATTTTTTCCTGTATTTTGGAGCCCAATTTCTTAACGGCATCCTGCTGGTCCGCAACCACCTGCACATCAGAGAAGCCTAAAAGCTTTCCACTTCTTGATACGTTCCTACGAAGCACAAAAGGGAAGCAATTCGGCTTGTAATACGGGATTTTGGTTCTTACACTTACTTCTTCCATAACCGGTGTTCCGTCATCACCCAAAATGCCGTTTCCCTCTTCATCAAGTGCAAACTGCATCTCCGTTCCAGAAACAGAAGGAATGACACTGCCGTCATACTGTTTAATATCCTCTGTGAGTTCTTCGTAATCGTCCGTCTTGGTTTCAAAACTCTTACTTCCGCACTCACAAACATCACCGTTTTTCACTCTGCCACACTTCTTGCAGATTTCTAACCGCCGTGCCTGGTAGTCTTTCATATCTTCAAGGATAAAATCATCACACCACGTAAAAAGGCCGATTGTACCGTCCTCGTTTTTGTAATACTGTTTAATAACAGATACTACATCTTCCGTAGTTTCCGTATTTTCCCTTGTTTCGCTTTCTGTTTCAGATGCGCCCTTAACATCAACACCGTATCTCCGCTTTACGGCATCTCTTGTCATGGGAATAACCACAAAAATGTAGTCCATATCCTCAACCTCTGAAATGCCCGGCTGTGGAATAACTGTTCTCGGATGCCTGTCGGAAACGGACAGACCTCCAATATTGCAGTGAAATCCCTTTTTATTATCCCATTCAACCTGAAAGAAGCTGCCGCCCTGAATAGGGACGGTTCTTTCCTGCTTATCATTAAGTACATTGAAGTGAAGCAAGCGGATTTCATTCTGCAACATATCTTCAATGATTTTTGCCCTTTCCGCATCCTCTTCATGGATAGGAGTTACCTTTGGCATGGGAATAGAAGAGTCCGTCTGGCTTTCAATCAGTTCGTAAGCAATGTTTCTAACATTGATAGAAAGCTTTTTAGCGCTTTTTGACGGCTTATTTGGATTGCCCTTAACTTCTCTTGACCCATTGTATAAAGCTTCGTTCTCGGTCATTTTAGAGAGTTCTCCGCTATATGCACTTTTAGCCGTTTCATACTGCCGTCTGGCTTTATCAATCTTCGCCGCTTCTTCCGGCTTAAGTATTTTCTTCATAAAATGCTGCACCTTCCTCAACTTCATGTCTTAGGCTCTCCATATTTCTGCACAAGGTACTGTTTTCCCTGCTCATCTGCATTCTCGTAATCTTCCCACATGTCACTTGTCCATGTTTTCTTATTGCTATTCGATATTGCATCCGCAATGGCTGTCCAGTACACACAAAAATACCGCAGACTATCTACATCATGTGTCAAGTCGTGCGGTTCTTTCGCATACACATTTGGTCTTTTTTTGTCTTTTTGGATTTTCTGCAGGCACTTAAGAAGATTTGGTGCGCATCCGTCCAAAATAGTCAGCCTGGATTTCTGATTTTCTCTCGGACGCAAGTATTCTTTCATGTTTGCGCATCCGGCGGGAAAATCATTGCTTACTTTGGTAAGTGTTAAGCCGTTATCTGCAAAAAGCTGTGCACGGCTCTTACCACTTTCCTGTGAACGGTTCCAAAGGTCAGGCGGTGCAAGGTAAAGAAGCGCTTCTTCATCAGCAGACAATCTTAATATCACATCCGCTGCTTCGCCGATTGTCAGATTAGGCTTGTCATATTCTCTGTAAACCTGTGTTTCTCCGGCACTGTTAATCTGATACCAGTGGACGGATAACATATCAAGTCCGTAGTCCAATGAACAATATCTTATAAGGTTTCCTTTTAACGGTTCCTTTGAAACTGTGTTTCTCTCGTTTACTTCCGGGAAATAAGAACCGCCAGGAACGGTAAGCGCTTCTTCAATCGTTGCAGGATATTCCTGTGTGATTGCATCTCCCATTGCTTTCTTGGTATCTTCATACCACTTTTCATCTCTTCTCGGGTCTGCATACCACGGAATGAAGATTTTATTGAAGCCGTTGTCACGGTTCGTAAATACTTCTTCAAAGAATGAACCTCTCTCAATAGTTGACAATCCTATAACCTGTCCACCAGTAGGACGGTTGATTGTAGGGAAGCCGGATTTCCATATTTCCTCTGCAAACGGCTGAAAAGCCCATTCATCAAAAATAATAAGGTTGGCAGTAAATGAACGGCCAGACCCAGGGGAACTCGGCATACCGGTAAATTTGCTTTCCATACCGTCTGGGAACTTGAACCGTAATTCCATTGCCAAACGCGTATATGTAATGCCGTTCCAACCGACCGGCTGCTTTCCTTCTTCTCTGAACAGGTCAGGTGCATTAGAACAGATAACTTCCATTCTTCGTACAAGTTCCTTTGCGTCATCTTCCTTCTGGGAAAGACCAATAACAGTACGACCGGGGCAAAGCATAACCCACGTTGCATAATGCAGTACAAGCCATGAGAAACCTAACTGTCGTGCTTTCAGAATGACATTAAATTTGTTTTCTGCTATGCTCCGCAGCGCTTCTCTCTGCTTTTCCCACATCTGAAACTGCTGAATGATGTTTGTCGGATTATCCTTGTCCTCTATGTGACCGTAATTGTCAATGAAGTATTCCAGATTGTCCCGGCAATATTCAATTTCCGCTTGTCTAATCTCATTTATGCTTGCCATATACCTATAAACACCCTACCTCTTTACATGCTGCAACGATTTTAGGTAGCTGAATAGCTATCCAGTCTACCATTGTTTCTTCGTGTCCAAATTCCTCGCAATGTTGGAAATTGACCTGTAGCCCGCTTTCCGCAAGAAACGCATGCACCAGTTCGTGACGCAATGACTTTTTCTGTAAGGCTTCAAAATTCCCTACATTATTTGCATTATCAGAACGAATGCAGATTTCATGATTTGTATAATCGCAATATCCATCCGTATTTTCATCATGCATATCTCTACATTTGATGTGGTATTCTGTTCCTAATACGGATACCCGTTTTGCATAAGACACTACAGTTCAACTCCTTCAATGACCGCTCTTATCTCTAAGCAATGCAGATATTCTCCCATTGCGTGCTGCTGATCTCTTAACAGTCCAAAAGGACAATCATGCTTAGGTGCTGCGGGACCCTTGTAGTACCCAGTATCGGTTCTTTCTGCAGCTTCGATTTTGTTTGTAAAGGCTTTTAACTTCTCGTAGCGGATTTTGGTCTGATAGTATTCAGCCTTAAATCTTTCCTTGTAATCTTCACTCACCATGTCCTGAATTGTATCTTTTAATTCCTGCATATTGTATGCTCCTTTCTTTTTTCTGAAAAAGGGAAACCCGGAGTCGAACCGGGGTAGTGGGTGCGACCCGCCACATCTACCGTTGATGCTATTTCCCTAAACGCAGACGGTAGGATTTGAACCCACAGGCCGTTTCCGACCAGCAATTTTCAAGACTGCCGCATTACCCGTTCTGCCACGTCTGCAAAATCATCTCATTATTCTTAGGGGATTGCCGCCTGTAACGGCTGCTTTCGCAGGATGATTTTCACGTAATGAAAAAATAGTTGGACTGTCCGCGCAGACGGTAAACCCGCCCACGCAAAAGGCCCATAGACTTTTGACGGCCTATGAGCCCAAGGAAGAAAATGTATGTCAGAAGGAAAACCCTTGCGAGCCGTACGAGGGCTCTTAACAGCATTCCGCTACAAGGTGAAAGGATTGTCGTAAAACGACCAAGAATGGCAAACCAAACTATGGTAAACCAAAAACGGCACAAGGAGTCGAACCTTGTTTCGCCAGCACCGCTAATTGTAAATATTCCGCCCTTTGATTACCCTGTCTTTATAGTGGTTCATCTGGCAGTCAATCATCTCTCCAACATTTTCTCTTTCAGAAATGCCTATGCCGTGACCTTTCTTCATTAAGTCACATTGCAGTATGTTTTCACAGTACGAACATTCGTCCGTAATCTCTCTCCCATATATCTTCATTTCTGCCTACTTTCTATTTCACTTATCATGGCTTCTGCCAACTTTACCGCAAATTTATTTCTTCCGTATCTCTGCAGCAGCTTCTCTGTCTCACCTATCAGCCTTTCCCACTCCGCATCACTCTGCGTGTCGTAGTATGCTTTATGCAGTTTCCATATCTCCGTATATATCTCTCTGACCTTGGAATTCATTTTTTTATAAAATTTTCTGATGGGTATATGGTACCTACTATGAGGGGCGGGGGTACTGGTCCCCCTGGGGTATAGGGTGCGCACGATCAGGACCGCAGCAGCCGCACGGGAAAGGTTGCGCAGGAAAAAGAAAGAGTGTATCATTCTAATATAGCTGCGCAGGTATACGTGTTTGGGCCCTTGGGTTTCTGCACCTGTGAAAGTGCGTGCAAGTTGTTGAATTGTGCCAAACAATAGCACATATTTCGGAGCATTTCCGGCAACTATGCGTTAAATGTTTATTTTGCGCATAGTTGGAACATGCCTAAATGCCGGAAAGCACTGTATTTACTGCATTCCTTAATTGTCCGAATTGGCGAACAATTCAAAGATTAACATACATCAATCAGTAAGGGCATTTATTCCGGCTTTGCGTCCTCTGCCGGTGCAATTCCGGCAAGCCGTTTATTAACCCTGTTTACCAATTCCATATCCTCCGGGCTAACCGTAGCTTCTACCTGCATCACATCCGCCGGCTTTTCTCCTATGCTATCCCGGACATATACGGCGGCTTTTACATTCCCCGCCTGTGCCTGCAGATACATGGCTGCGTTTAACACGTCTTTCTGTGTCGCTCCCTCGCCCAGTTGCGCTAATATATCGGGGGGCAGGCATTCCGTTGCCGTTGCCGTTGCCGGTAAGTTCCCTATAAAATCAAGGATTTCTTTTGTTGTCTT
>ERZ1035001.361-NODE-361-length-25343-cov-8.543618_pt1 | contig 25343 bp, 18 predicted proteins | sample MGYA00520685_ERZ1035001 | MGnify/ENA primary metagenome ERZ1035001 (study PRJEB33766, sample SAMN09781749) | gut metagenome | biome: gut microbiome | host: Homo sapiens | place: Madagascar | study: EMG produced TPA metagenomics assembly of the PRJNA485056 data set... | reverse complement strand
TCCTAAATAATAAACACTAAAAGAGACCATTAGGATGCAGAAAACGACCCACTCACTTGTGAGTGGTTTTTTTTATGTTTATTTTTATAAATCGACTAAAATAAACCTCTCAAAGACTCAAAACATTAAAATTTTATATAATAAGTGTATAAATATCACTTATTTCTTAATTAATGGCGAATTTCAAATGGTTGTTGTTGAGAAGCAGAATTATTTGAATAGCTTTGAGAATTTTGATAGCCAGTTGATTGCTGATTAGGAACAGATTGAACATTTTGCTCAGGGTATGTTGTTGTAGCCATAGGAGCTTGAATTGGTTCTTCAACAGGCAGCTGAACTTGAGCTTGTTGCGGAATTGAATTTGGAGAATAATCGCTCATAAAAGTATTCATTCTATCTTGCCTTTGAGAATACAAATCATCAGTTTTTTGAATATCAGTTAATATCTCACCTAATTCTTTTTTATAGTCATTTGACTGCTTACAAGTTTTATAATTATCAAGCATGCTGTACAAATTTCTTATATTCCCAGCAGCAACACTTCTCCTAGATTCCTCGGTTTGCATACCATTATAGGTTAAACGGTAAAGAGCAAGAGCATTATGCTGTGCATAATCAAGGTAAACACAGCTAGAATTTTTCATCAATAGCCCTTCATTTTTCTTCAATTTTTGATTTAAAAAATCAGCAATAGAAAGATATTTGAAATACTTATCAGAAGAAGACATTGAATTATTGTTATCTATTTCAGCAAAATCAATTTTATCTTCAAGAGATTTTGTTTCTCTATAAGTCGAAATAGAATAAGACATAAGCAGAATTCCCAATAATAAAATCGCCCCACCTAAAATAAGTAAATCATTTGGATTTCTTTTTTCCATTTCGCTCTCCCCAATTACTTGCCATCTCATTATACAATAAATTTGGTCAAAATACCATTCAAACGATTTATTTGCATTTTAAAAATAAAATTATATAATTAACTTAAAATAAAAATGGAGAAAGTATGAAAAAAATATACGCAATTTTGATATTAATAGGGTTATTTGTAGGGTCACAAGTTTTAGCAGATGTGGTTACAACAACAAGAAAAATAAACAGACCGACAACTCAACAATATCACAAGCCAACGACTCAACAATACCACAAACCGACAACAACACCTTCTCGAACAACAGGTAGCAGACTATCTGATAGTGTAAAAAATTGTCGTCCATACAGTGAAACAATGGTTACTGATATGGGAGGAGTAAATTTTGGGTTCAAAGTTACGATTGGCGGTTGGATTAACAACAAATGTAGATTAGATTTTATATCTGATGCACAAGGAATTGCTTCAAGTTTTGAACAAATCTATGGCGTTTCAGCATCACAAGCACAAATTTCAACTTTTGCGCCAAAAGTTAGATGCAATTTTACAAAACAACAACTTGCATACGTAGGAGATTCTATTTTACAAGAAGAAGCTCGCAAAAATGGTGGTAATGGAAGAATGTTAAAGAATCCAAACCAAATTTCTTTGGGAGGATTTTCTGATTCAGATGCAAGACTTATGGACGTATTGATGAACGATAAAGCTTGCACAATATTAAACGCAAACGACTTAGGCAATATGCTTCAATCAATTATGGGATTTTAGAATAAAAAGGATAAAACAAATGAAAAAAATAAAATCATTACTTATAATTTCTGCACTTTTGGTAGCCATTCCAACAGCTACAAATGCAATGCAAACAAAAGCGGTAAAAGAACAACAAGCTGTTAATAAAAATTCTGCACGACAAATGCAAGAAATGACTGATAAAAATGAATTATTTACCGTTGATCAGAAAATTGATATTTTATCAAAAAAATATCTAAACAATTTTAGAACATGTGAACCATTACATATATCAGAATCTATGGACATTTTCGGACTAAAAATATCTTTCCAAGTTGATATAAATGGATGGGTTAACAACAAATGTTCTTACTATATGACAGGAAACATTGGCGGATTAGGTAAAGACATCAGAGAAGTTTTTAATATTAATCAATCAGTAACAGATGAACAAATCGCAAAATTCAAACCCGTTATTGAGTGCAATTTTTCTAAAGATGAACTAAACACAGTGGTAGATGCTTTAGTCGCTCGAAGGGAAAGATATACAACACAAATTGCACAAATGTTAGAAAAGCCAAATAAAAAATACAATGATTCCATTCAAAAATTAACACCCGAAGAAGAAAAGCTTGTGCAAATGATTACAACAGGAAATGTTTGTAAAATTCCAAATTCAGCAGAACTTATGGAACAATTTTCACAATTCAGAATGCCAGCAGGTGAAACCAAATAATGCAAGAAGTTTTCTTAAAGACTTTGGATAATATTAAAATCGCAATAAATCACTATTCAACAAACAGAAATAGTGTAATTATTATCGCTCCAGGATGGTTTATGACCAAAGACTCAAAAATATTTAAAAAGATGGCCAAAGCTTTATTCAAAACTTTTGACATTATTTCAATGGACTTTAGAGGAACTGGTAAAAGCGGGAGTTTTTACACATTCTCCGCAAAAGAAGAACAAGATTTAAACTGCGTAATTAATTATGCCAAAACACGATATGAAAAAATTTTTGTTCTTGGATTTTCACTTGGGGGAGCATTATCTATAATTTCGGGAGCAAAAAATAAAAATATCAACGGAATTATTGCAGTTTCTGCACCAACAGAATTTTACAAAATAGAAAATAAAATGTATTCACCAGATGCATGGATTCCAACATTATTTCAAAAATTTGAACCGCTAAGATGGTTGACAATCCGTGCAGGAAATCCTTTTTTACGGAAAGAAAAACCTATTGATTTAGTACAAAAAATAACAGTACCAACTCTTTTTATTGCAGGAGAAAAAGATCCAACAGTTTGTCCTTGGCATACTCAAAAACTTTTTGAAACCGCAAAATGCAAAAAAGACTTCATCCTCTTTAAAAGAGCAAGACACGCAGAAGATTTATACACCGACTACCCAGAAAAATTTGAAACCTGTTGCACAAACTGGTTAAACCAAATCTAACGTCTTGAATCTCCAGTACCAGAACGATAACCACAGAATGAATAAATTACTGGTAACGCTCTTTCAATGTGAATTTTATCTGCAAATGGAATTTTTGCAAGAACAAGTACCGCAACTAAATCATCCAAATTTGCCACCATATCAATTAGTTTTAATTTTCTTTCAGGCTTTTTCGCTTCTTTATCATTTCTTAAGAAATTTGAAAGTTTAATTGCAGTTTTTGAACCAACAGCAACACCTATTGCCGAAGCAACAATTTTCATAAAATTATTATTTATTTTTGGATTTTTTGACTTGTTACAAAGTTTTATCGTCCCATCAACAAGCAACATTGGAGCGGCAGTAAGAACCATTTGAAAAGCTCCTTCTTTCCATTTTTTCTTTATATCAGAAGCCTTTTCTCCAATAGAACCCATCACAATCCCGCCAATATTACCAGCAGCAGCCATTGATAGCATTTCTTTTACAGTATATTCAACTTTCAGAGGATTCTTAATCTTTTGGCGTTTCATACAATACGCCAACACTGACAAAGCTCCAAGTGTTGAACCAATACCTGCTAGTACTTTATCCTTTTTTGGAACTTGCTTTTCTTTTACAGATTGGCTCATATCAATATAACCATAAGAAATATTTTTTCTTGTCGGCATAAACCCAACTAAATTCGAGTTGGAGCGATGTTCTATATTATTTATTGATTGAAGAGCCATAATTAAAACCTATTATCAAGTGTATATAGTACAACAAAATTTATTTTAATCAATCTTTCAGTTAATAACTCTTAATATCTAATAGCAAAAGAAGGCTCATTACCTGTTCTAACGTTTATAGGAACAATTTGCCAAGTTGCACCATTCAAACAATCTTCTACCCAAATTTTTGAAATATTATCACCTTCATATTCAGCAGTATAATGCCTAATCATCTTGTGATTTTCATCAAAATGTAGTTCTTCAACAAGTCTATCATAAGAATCATACTTGAACTCTACATCAATATAAATTTCTGGATTTTTAGCGTTTGAATATTTGAAATTATTTTTTGTAAATTGTTCTAAACCAGTAACTCGACCTTTTTCATTATAATAAATGTGCTTATTTTTTGAAAAATTATATTCTTCAATCTTATTTCCATCACTATCATATTTAAAATATTTGAAAAGTTTCCCCATATAATCAGGTTCATCTTCTACAATCTTGTCTTTGAATTCCAATTCTTCAGTTGAAATAACATCATCAGTATCTTTTTTCAAAGTTTGACAAGCTTTTAAATTTTCAAACTCAAAATCACATTTTCTATAAATTTCGTCAGAATCATCTTCATTAGTTTTGATAGATTTAATCGGAATTGAATCATAAAATTTACTATTCTGAACCAATACTTCCTGCATTTTAGTTTCTTGAGGTTTTTCAATAAAATTCGGAGTAGTTTCGTTTAAAAATCGTTCTTTATAAATATAAGTTTCTATATTTGGGATTATTTTGGGAATACAAAATTCTGGATTATCTTTTGTATAACAATTTTCACCCATCTGAACAACATCAAATTTATAAACATCCAAACTTGCTGGCTCGTTTTTTGTTAAATAAATATATGTTTTATTTCCACTATCTTTAAAATATTCCGTTGGCCATTTTTCCGAAAACTCAACACCGTCATTATCTGCAATTGCACTTAACTTATTTATCACATTTAATTTTTGAATTTTTTCTAAATTTTGAAATCCTCTAACAACCAGATAGTCATTTTCATTGGCTAAACAGCTCAACCCAATCGACATAAGGCATAATGTTAATATAATTTTTTTAATCATAATTTCTCCAATTTTCATATAAAAAAAGTCTAACATCCTATAAATCTCTTTACATCAACTGATAATATGAAAATGTTTATGCTAGAATTCTAGTAAATTAAAGTCTGGATATTATGAAAAAACTTATTACAACATTTATTCTATTTTTTATGATTTGCTTACCTGCGTATAGTGATGTTCAACATATTACGCTAGATGAAGCCGTATCTCTAGCTCTTGAACACAACTTAGATCTCAAATCAAAACGAAAACAAGCTGAAGAACTTGAACAAGATATAAAAATTGCAAACGCTCTTAAAAACCCACAATTCCAATCTAATTTTCTTATGGGCAAAGTAACTAGAGGTAATTCAAGCCAATTTGGTATGAATGTTCCTATTGAAATTAGCAAAAGGGGTATCCGAAAAAAAATCGCCCAGACTGATTTAGAGATTGTAAAAAAAGAAATCCGAGAAAAAGAACTAGATTTAAAAATCGCAGTAATGCGTAATTATTTTTCAGTAATTTACGCAAAATCTGTTGTTAAAATATTACAAGATAGAGAAAAACTGTTCAAAAACATGATGGTTATTTCTCAACAGCGAACAAAAAATTCTCCAAACTACAAACTTGATGTTCTTCAATCTCAAATTAAATATCAAAAACAAGTTGTATTTTTGAATAAAGCTAAAGCAAATCTTCTAGTTGCTCAATTTGAACTAAACAACGCCTTAAACATTAAAGATTCTCAAACAATGTATGATACCGTAGAATCTTCGTTATTTGCGAACAACTTATCTATTTTAGATTTGAATTTGTTACCTTACCAAGATATTGAAGATACTGCAATGAAATATAGCTATTCTCTATCAATTGCACAAGATAATATTCAACGTAGCGAACAAAAAATTACAGAAGCAAAACATAAACGTATTCCAGACATCTCTGTTGGTGGGGGTTACGCATACCAAACGGCTCGCCAAACAGGTGGAGAAGCCCTACCAGGAGCTTATGTTGGAGTAAGTGCAGATATTCCACTATTATATTTTTATAACCCAGAAATTAAAAAAGCAAAAATTACACTTGAAAGAAGTAACTTAAACAAAGAATCTTTTGAAAATCATCTAAAATATGCACTAAAAGAAGACTATAACAAATTCAAATATTCCAAAGAAAATATGGGATATTACAGTTCTATCTTACAAGAATCACAAACAATTTTAGACGAACATACCAAAAGATATGAAAAAGGACAATCTACTTTATTGAACTTGCTACAAGTTGAAACAATGCACCAAGAAACGCTAAGAGATTATATTGACGCAATCCAAAAATACTACGATGCATATTTAGATCTTATGCACAACGTAGGCCACGAAATTTTGTTAAACACTGATTTATAAAATTTTGTTTTCATAATTAAATAGCGATGGTGAGATAATCTCACCATCGCTACTATTTTATTCATTATTCTAAAATATTATGCAATTGCATCTGCACAATCTGGACAAATACCATCCTCATTCAATTCACGATATTTCCAACATCTTGTACATTTTTCTCCGTGAGCTTTTGTAACCCATACAGTGTAGCCTTCTTCTGAGTATTCATTCAAGACATCTGATGGTTTTTCATCTGCAAGGTTAGCTTGAGAAACAATATAAATATCAGCTAAATCTTTTTCATTTGCTTTTAATACAGAATCATCGTCAGCTTTAACGGTAACAGCAACTTCTAAAGAACTACCTACTTTTTTATCCGCTCTCAAAGGCTCAATTGCACGAGACACAACTTCACGAGATTTCAAAATCTTTGTGAAATCAGCTTCCAATTCTGGATTGTTCCATTTTTCATTAACAACTGGCCAATCAGAAAGCAAGATACTTACTAGTCCCCCACGTTGAACTTCTGGAACATTTTGCCAAATATCTTCTGCTTGGTGAGGCATTACAGGTGCCAAAATTTTAACCAATGCCATCAAGTTTTCAAACAATACCGTTTGGCAAGCTCTACGAGATAATGATTTCTTTCCAGCAGTATATAATCTATCCTTCACAATATCCAAATAGAAAGAACTCAAATCCACCGCAGCAAAATTTTGCAATGATTGGAAGTATTTATAAAATTCGTAATTTTCAAAAGCTTCAGTAACTTCAGCAATTAATTTATTCAATTTATGAAGAGCAAATTTATCAATATTTTTAAGCTCATCATACTCAACATAATCAGAATTTGGGTCAAAATCAAACAAGTTACCGATTAAAAATCTTGCAGTATTTCTTGTCTTTTTAAAGATTTCAGTCAATTGACCAACAATATTATTACCAATTTTGATATCATTTCTGTAATCTACTGATGCAGCCCATAATCTCAAAATATCTGCACCATAATTTTTGATAATATCATCTGGTCTAATATAGTTACCCAAAGATTTTGACATCTTACGACCATCTTCACCAAATACAAAACCGTGAGTTAAAACCTGTTTGTAAGGTGCTTTTCCTTGAGTTGCAATTGAAGTCAACAATGAAGATTGGAACCAACCTCTGTGTTGGTCAGAACCTTCCAAATACATATCAACAGGAGTATGACCTAATTCTTCGCTTCTTTTTTCAACAACTGCTCTCCAAGAAACACCTGAATCAAACCAAACGTCCATAATGTCTTTTTCTTTTTTGAAATGTTTTTTACCACATTTAGGACATACATAACCCTCTGGCAACAATTCTTCTGCTGAATATTTTACCCACGCATCAGAACTTTCTTCTTCAAAGATTCTAGCAACATTTTCAATTGTTCTATCATCGCAAATAACTTCTCCGCAATCTTCACAATAGAAAATTGGAATAGGAACACCCCAAGCTCTTTGTCTTGAAATACACCAATCAGTACGGCTTTCTACCATATTACCGATTCTATTTTCACCACTTGCAGGAATCCATTTTACACCATGAATTGCCTCAAGAGCTTTATCTCTAAATTTGTCAACTTTAACAAACCATTGAGGAGTTGCTCTGTAAATTACAGGTTTTTTACATCTCCAACAATGAGGATAACTGTGCTGAATATCTTGTTGTTGTAGCAATGCACCACAATTTTGAAGCATTTCAATAACCATTGAATTTCCTTTGTAATAAGGAACTCCAACAAGTTCTGGAATACCAACAGTTTCTGTCCAAATACCACTTCCATCAAGAGGAGAAAATACGTCGATATTATATTTGCAACCTACTTCATAATCCTCTAAACCATGACCAGGAGCAGTATGAACTGAACCAGTACCAGCATCTAGTGTTACGTGTTCTCCCAAAATAATTGGGGATTTTCTATCTACCAAAGGATGTTTTGTTGCTAATAATTCTAAGTCTTGACCAACACAAGTTCCAAGAACTTTAATATCCGCTTCATCCCATTCAACATCTTTCAAGAAAGATGCTAACAACTCTTGAGCTGCAACATATACATCATTTTTGTATTCAAAGAAAGTGTATTCAAATCTTGGGTGCATAGAAATCGCCATATTTGAAGGAATTGTCCAAGGAGTTGTTGTCCAAATAATTGCATATACATCCTTGTTGCCATTGGCGTTATTTAAAATGCTTGAGATTTTTTTAACGGATTCATCATCAAACTTAAATCTTACGTAAATTGAAGTAGATGTATGATCTGCATATTCAACTTCTGCTTCAGCTAAAGCTGTTTCACAAGCAGCACACCAATAAACTGGTTTCAAACCTTTTTCAATATAACCTTTTTTATACATTTCACCAAATACACGAACTTGTTCAGCTTCATATTCTGGATTAATAGTCAAATAAGGATTTTCCCAATTTCCCAAAACGCCAAGACGTTTAAATTCACTTTCTTGACCTTTTAAATTTTTATGAGCGAACTCACGACATTTTGCACGAAGTTCAACTTCTGAAATTGCATGGCGACCGCCTTTGATATTTTTAACAACTGCATTTTCAATTGGCAAGCCATGTCCATCATAACCAGGAACATATGGTGCATAGAAACCTCTTTGAGATTTATATTTAATCAAAATATCTTTCAAAATTTTATTCATCGCAGTACCAACGTGAATTTTTTCAGAACTCAAATAAGGAGGTCCATCATGCAAAACAAAAGAATTTGTTTTATCACGTTCGGCAATCATTTTTTCATAAATATTGTTTTCTTCCCAAAATTTTTGGATTTCTAATTCTCTAACAGTAGCATTTGCTCTCATAGCCAATGTTGTTTGAGGCAAATTTAGAGTATTTTTGTACTCTTTCTTTGTACTTTCTACCATATTATTTTCCCTCTATTTTATTAGTTACTTGTCCACAAATCATTTCTAATTCTTTATCTTCTTTATCACAATCCGAAATAAATCTTTTCATTTTATCATAATCAAAAGCATTTTCCCATCTAGCAATAACAACAGTTGCAACACAGTTACCAACCAAGTTAACAGTTGTTCTACCCATATCTAAAATTTGATCGATACCAAGCAAGATTGCAACACCAATTAATGGGATATTGAAACTTGCTAACGTTCCAGCCAAAACAACCAACGAAACTCTTGGCACACCTGCAACACCCTTACTTGTAAGCATCAAAGCTAGCATCATCAAAACTTGTTGATTTAATCCTAAATTGATACCACAAATTTGAGATGAAAAGATAACAGCCATCGCAAGATACAATGTACTACCATCAAGGTTAAAGGTATAACCTGTTGGCATAACAAAACTAACGATATTTTGAGGTACACCAAATCTTTCCATAATTTCAAGAGCTTTAGGGAAAGCTGCTTCTGAACTTGCAGTAGTAAATGCCAAAATTGCTGGTTCTTGAATCGCTTTTAATAAATTACGAAGAGAAATTCTTGCATATTTACACGCAATAAATAAAACCAAAAGAACAAATACTGCAAGAGCAGTGTATAAAGAAAATATTATTTTTGCATAATTTTTAAGGATGGCTAAACCGTTCATTCCAACAGTAGAAGCAATTGCACCGAAAATACCTAAAGGTGCAAAATACATTACATATTCAGTGAACTTGAACATGATTTGAGCAACTGAATGTAACACATCCATAACAGGTTTTGCTTTTTTCCCAACTGTACAACAAGCAACAGCCATAAAAATTGAGAACACAACTATCTGAAGTAAATTACCTTCCGCCATGGATTGAACAATACTTGTTGGAAATATATTCATTACCATTTCCGCAATAGAAGTGTGCGGAGTTGTAACCGCCATCAAACCAGCTTCTTTTAAAAGTTCAGGGTTTGCAACTGTTCCAGAAATAAAACCTTTTCCAGGATTAAAAATGTTACCCATAGTCAAACCGATAATCAAAGCCAACGTAGTAACAACTTCAAAATAGATAATTGTTTTTACACCAATCTTACCGAGTTGTTTTACATCTCCATGACCAGCAATACCAGTAACTAGAGTTGCAAATAATAAAGGTGCAATAATCATCTTAACCATACGCAAGAAGATTACAGCAAACGTACGCATCTTTACCGCGATGTGGGGGCAAAAATGACCAAATAAAACACCTAGTATAAGTGCTAAAAATATCAATACTGTAAGTCGTGAATGTTTCAATTCTAACCTCTCAAAATGGATTATAAAACAAACATGGCAAACATCATACACATAGGTAATATTTTGTAAAATTTCTTATATAAAATGATAAATTATAATACTCCTGTTTTTGGATGAAGCTTATATTTATTGCTTGAAAAAAACTTTTTATAACATATAATTTTCGTGTAAAAAGATGGTTTTAGTAGATGAAAGGAGAGTTTATTATGTGGGAAAAAGACATTAATATCCACGAAGTTAAAGAAATTCGTACAAGAACCAGTGTATTCTTCGGTGTTGGAGCTATCCAAAAAATTCATGACATAGCAAAAGACATCAAATCAAAAGGAATTGACAAAGTTATTGTTATGTCTGGTAAGCATGCTTACAAATCAACTGGAGCTTGGGACGTTGTTGAAGCAGCGTTGAAAGAAAATGGTATTGGATACATTAATTTTGACCAAGTTACTCCAAACCCTAACACTCACCACGTAAACGATGCTACTAAAATGGCTCGTGAATTTGGTGCAAAAGCAGTTATCTCAATCGGTGGAGGTTCTCCAACTGATGCTGGTAAATCAGTTGCAATCTTGCTTGAATACCCAGACAAAAATGCGGATGATATTTATGAATTCAAATTCACTCCAACAAAAGCTGCTCCAGTTATTTCAATTAATTTAACACACGGAACAGGTTCTGAAACAAACAGATTTGCGGTTGTAACTAACCTTGAAAAGAACTTCAAACCTGCTATCGCTTACGATTGCATCTATCCTACATATGCAATCGATGACCCTCAATTGATGACAAAATTATCTCCAAAACAAACAAGATATGTTTCAATTGATGCCGTTAACCACGTTGTAGAAGCTGCAACTTCAACAGTTGCTTCTCCATATTCAATTACTTTAGCAAAACAAGTTGTTGAATTAGTTGCTAAATATTTACCAAAAGCAATTGCAAACCCAGAAGACTTAGAAGCTAGATACTTCTTATGTTATGCAGCTATGATGGGTGGTGTAAGTTTCGATAATGGATTGTTACATTACACTCACGCTCTTGAACATCCATTGAGTGCTGTTAAACCAGACCTATCTCACGGATTAGGATTGGCAATCTTGTTACCAGCAGTTGTTAAAACTATTTACAAAGATAAAGCTGCAACACTTGCTGACGTCTTAGCTCCAATCGTTCCAGGATTGAAAGGTGATGTTTCTGAAGCTGACAAAGCAGCAGATGGTGTTTATGCTTGGTTAAAATCAGTTGATGTACCTGAAAAACTTGAAGATATGGGATTCAAAGCTGAAGATGTTGATAAATTAACAGATTTAGTATTTACAACTCCATCTCTTGAAGGTTTAATTAACATTGGACCAAGCGGAAATTCTAGAGAAGTTGTTCGTAAAATCTACGAAGATTCTCTTTCTAAATAATTAAAATTTAGACAAAAATAAATCCTCGGCTTATAATCATTTAAGTCGAGGATTTTTTATTACAAAAAATTAAATTTACTCCACAATTTAGCAAATTTAGATATTTATTAGATTTACAACAAATAAACACTTAATAGAAGGAATAGCAATGCAAATTACAAAAATCACCCCACAATTTTCAACTACAAAAATTACAAAACACAAAAATAATAATGAATACCAAACACAAACATCCTTAGCTCCACAGGAAAAATTACCAATGCCAACGGCTCAACAGCTTTTTGCAATGAATAATCCTAGCTTTTGTGGAGGATACAGTTTGAATTTGGCTGAAACAATTGAAAACCTAGACAAATTGGCAACAAAATATCCAGACATTTACCCTAAAAATGTTAGAGAATGGGCTGGTATGATTTTAGAAGAAGGCAACAAAGCTAAAGACACCTTAATTTCAGTTCACAAGAAATTATACGCAAATGTGAAAGAATGCTTTTCTCTTGAAGAGTTAAAAACGAAATTCCCTGAATTTAAAGATGTTAAACCAGCAAGCGAAGTTGATGCAAAAGAGGGTTCATTACTAGATGAAATCTTAAAAGGACAAAATGAAATCTTTAATAATGAAGAAGATTTGAGCCTACAACTAATTAAGCTATACTGGGGTGAAGGATTCTCTCTCAATGACCTTAAAGCATACGCTGGCGGAAGAGATTTAAACGGAATTATGAACAAATTAAATATTCCAAAAGTAAATAGAAATTACGGTCATGTTCTAAAATTTTCCGACCCTGAATATAATGAACGTTTAACCAAACAAATGACTCAAAAAAGACGTGAGACAATGGATATAAAAGCTCAACAGCAAGACGGAGAGCCTGTTTATATTAAACGTGGACCTCTATCGCCAGAACATAGACAACATATTTCAGAAGGATTAATAAAATACTATCAAGAAAATCCTGAACGAATTTTTGCAATGTCAGAACGTCAAAAAAAATTCTATGAAGATAATCCAGAACAAGCCCAAATGTTTCGAAGGGTAATGCAAAGAGCTTGGAATATTTTTGGAGCAGAAAGAATAAAACAAGCATTGTCAAAATTTCTAAAAAAAGAACGTCAAAATATCTCAGAACTAACTCTAGAAGAACCACATAAAATGACAAAAGAACAATCTGCGTTGATGAAAAAATTCTGGGGTGTAAATGAATGGGCAAAAAAACAATTTTCAAAAAATGTAGAATTTTCTTGGAAAAAAGTTAAAGAAGAACAAAAGATGTTCTACAAATTTGACATTTCTCCAGAAAGATTTAAACAAAAATTTTATGCGTGGTGCGATGAACAAGGACTTGACAAAAGGTTAACAAGCTTAGATGATTTCAAATATTATCCACACAGAGAAGAACTTAATCAACTAGATTCAAGGGCTGTAAGCCAATATACACCAAGATTCATTGATTCTCAAGAAGGAGATGAAAGTGCAAAAATGGCAAATACTTATCAAAGAGCATTAATGAACTTTGGAAAAGAGCTTAAAAAACTTGGAAAAGACCCAAAAGTTTCACTAGATACCAAAAATTTGGCATTTATTCTTAGACAAATCATTCGTAGCAACTTATTAAGCGAGCAAGGTGGAATTACTTTTGCAAGAAAACTTGGAGCTCAAGAAGTTCAAGAAGTTTACTCAACAACACTACTTGGGCTTATGGATCATCACGAAAACAGACTAATAAAAAAATTAAATAAATTATTAAACGAAGCGTACAACGATCTTGATAGAAATTGGAAAGCGGGAAATACAATCTACGTTACCCAAAAAGACTTTGATTTTTAATATGATAAAGTTTAAAATTATAAAAGCGAACGATTTTAAAATCATTCGCTTTTTATTTATCTTTAATTCAAAAAACTATTAATCAGCCAAACATTCATGACCAGATTTGTGAGATTTCAACAACACACCACGTTTAGAAGTTTGGATAAATTCAATCATTTTTTCAATATATTCATTCATTGGAATTTCTGCTTTAATTTTTTCAATTGCTTGAGAAGTATTATAATCTTCTGAAATTAGCAATTTGAAAGCTTCATTTGTTGCAGTTCTAACTTCCAATGGCACACCACGTCTTTTTAAAGCGATAACATTTATTCCACGAGGAACAGGAGGTCTGCCTTCACCTTTAGAATAAGGTAAAATATCTTGACGAGAAGCAGAAAAACCGCTAATAATAGCCATATCACCGATTCTAATATTTTGATGGAATACACTCATACCACCAACAAAAGCACCAAAACCAACGTGAACATGCCCGCCAAGAGTAACTAAATTAGCTAAAATAACTTGATCTGCAAGAACACAGTTATGAGCAACATGCGAACCAACCATCAACAAACATTTATTACCAATTCTTGTAGTAAAATCACCACAAGCGGCACCTCTGTGAATAGTAACATTTTCTTTAATAATTGTTTCATCACCGATTACAACTTTTGTATCTTCTCCTTTGTAACCTAAATCTTGAGGTTCAGAACCAATTGTTGCGAATGGTGAAATAGTACAATTTTTACCGATTTCAGCGTGTTCAATGTGAGCATTAGAAATAACTCTAGTTCCGCTACCAATTTTTACACCTTCACCTATTACGACATATGGTCCAATAATTGCATCATCTGCGATTTGTGCAGAAGGATGAATTATAGCTGTTTTATCTATCATGATTTTCCCTCTTTCTTACTATCTCCATAATGTCAATTATAGTACAAACGAAAAAGATATGAAAAATCCTTTATATTATTTTAATATTGGAGTGTTAATTTTATTCCTTAGTGCCTTCTCCTCGGGGAGAATAGCTGAATTATTAATTACCCTCTCCTTGAGGAGAGGGGTAGGGTGAGGGGTTAAGCAGAACGAGTACGGATTGAGATACTTCGCTTTGCTCAGTATGACGTGGTTATCGTTCCCTCCCCAAGGGGGAGGGCTAGGGAGAGAGGTGAAATTAAACACAGTCGGATTGAGATACTTCGCTCTGCTCAGTATGACGTGGTTATCGTTCCCTCCCCAAGGGGGAGGGCTAGGGAGAGGGGTTGATTTGCGTTCTATGAAGAACCCTCTCTCGAAATTGCAACTTTTCGCTATTAGCTCAAAGACAATTTCTCTCTCTCCCTTGGAGAGAGCAGTACAAAATAGTCGTTCGAACGCACCAGTTAGAGATGCTGAAACAAGTTCGGAATGACTTTTAGCTTATTATCTTCTCCAATCACATAATAACAAACGTGGCAAGTTATACAACTTGCCACGCCTATTTTCATATGTTAATAATCATTTTCAGATTATTTTGCTCTGTGATTCCAGAACATACTTGTTTGTTTAGAACCAGCATATCCTTTGTATTGTTCCAAATTATATTTGAATCTGCGAACTTTTGTTTTTGTAATGTTACCTTTATCGTCTTTTTCTTCAACGACTTCATCATCTGGTGTCAAAACCAATTTATATACTTCAACATTTTTAGCTTTCAATTGTCTATTAGCATCATAAGCCGAATCTAGCATATAGAAAGGTCCTTCACCAGCATCTGCTGGAACGTATTGCTTAGCTTCCTCTGAGGATAATTTTTTATATTGATAAGTATTATCCTTGCCATTTGTATTATCTTTCAATTTAATTTCAGAAGGGGCTTCATATGCAGCTACACCTGACAACGTAGAATCTGGAGTTACCGCAGTTTCACCTTTTTCATCCGCAATAACGTACTGAGCCTTAGCTTTAACATCATTGCCTTCAGTTTGAGCTCCACGCTGTTTTAGTTTTTCCCAGTCTCTTGCATGACCAACTGAACCTTTTAGTCCAACCGCACCATCGCCATCGCCTATTTGACCAAGATTGTTACCATCAGCATCCTTTAAGAATTCTCCCTTGCCATCATTAGCATCTGGATTAAAGAAGCCATCACCAGTAATATCTAATACTGTACGTTCAGTAACTGTTGGAGTAGTTGTTGTAGGAGTTGTTGTAGTTGTTGTAGTTGTTGGAGTTTCAGGTTTTGGTGGCACAGATTTCAATGCAGCTAAAACGCCTAACAATTCACGACGGTTCAACTTTTCACCACTGTCACCCATACTCTTTTCTAACAATTGCAACTTAATTGCTCTTGCTTCTTCTGGAGTATAGCCTTCCAATTTTGTATTAGCAATTGCAGTCATTACTTCATTGTTACTTTTCTTTTTCAAGTAATTTTTATCAGGATTATCCAAAGCATCTGCTAATGTATGACCTTTTTTCAAGATTTGAGGATCATGCATTAACACTTTATTCAAACCTTTAGAAGCAAGATCATAGACTGTATAACCAAGAGCTAAGTCTTTGATTACATCACCAGCTCCAATCTTACGCTTGTTTGGAGTTTCGTTTGTTGATTCTGAACCAGGAGTAGATGTTGAAGTTGTTGAGCCAGGAGTTGTTACATATTCAGTAAATCTTTGTTCTTTACCATCTGGACCAATTTTTACTGTTTCTTTTTTGATAACCCCAGGTTGTACAACAGTTTCTACAATTTTGCCACCAGCAATTGTTGTTTCAATTGTTTTACCAACTTGAGAACCCATAAAGCCAGTTGCCAAATCTGTCGCAGCAACACCAGCACCTAATACGCCACCAACGACGTGACCAACCCATCTACGGTCTTTTTGGTAGTCAATATTGATACCACGTAACATTGCTTTTACGTCTTTTGCTTTTACATTTAATTCACCAGCAAGAGCTTTAAGTTCATTTTGGTCACCTCTGTCACCAGCCATAGAAACTTTTTCTCTAGCATAAGCTTGAGCTTTTTCAATATCAATTTTGCCATCAAATATAAAGTCTTTGCCTTCTTTTTTAGCCAAGTCGTTCAATTTTTCAGCTGCGGCATAACCTTTTTGTGACATATAAGCTGCTGGAGGAGCTTTTTTATCCCATTCTTTGCCATAAATTTCAGACGAATGTTCTTTTACAAACTTATAAGCATCTTTTGCAGAACCTGTAAATTCAAGAGTTTTACCATCTTGAGTGTTGAACTTGTATGACTTGCTTGTATCTGTGCCATCGTCAATAATAACATTTTTCAAAGCTAATTGTTTTTCAATATGTTGTTTATTTTTACGAGCAGCCTTTGCAATTTGACCTGCACCATGAACATCTTCAATGCCCAACTTTTTAAAGTTTTCTTTTACTTCTTTTTTGGTCAAACCAATAGTACTTTCGTATGTTGAGGAGACGTCTTTCATTCCCTTATCGGTATTCATATCATCAACAACACCTTCAGCTAATTTTTGGTTCTTTTGTTCTTGAATTCGTTTTTCTAATGCTTCAGCATAAGGAGGTGTTCCAACTTCTTCTGTAAACACTCCTGCTTTTTGCAATTTTTCATAATAAACAGCGGCTTTTGCTTCATCTCGATTATTAATAGCCTCTGTCATTAGTAAAACATCTTCTTTTAATGCTTTATCTGCAATTGTTCCAGCTAACTTTGCACCATAAGCATTATTATTAGCTTCTTCTTTTGCTTTCGCATTTCTTGCAGCTGCTAAGCTTCTACTATTATTATCTGCTTCTGTTGGTTCCTTTTTTTCTAATTTAACTTCATCTGTTTTTGCGTGTTCTGCGGGTTTGATAATTTCATTCAATTCAGCTAAATTCTTTTGAACAGCAGCATCATCACCATTAGCTTTAGCGGCTTTGATATTTGCTTGTAACTGAGCAATTTGCTGTTGTTGAGCTTGCACACTTAAATCACCCATTGTTCTGTCCTTTCTTTTCTTATAGAAACTTGTATTACTTTCACTATGTTTTAATAAAAACTTTTTGTATTGAAAAATTGACTATAAAATATAGAAGAAGTATATATTACTCTCATGAACCCTTGTCATTACTGGGTTTTAGAATTGTTAATTTTCGTAACATTTATACCTTTTTCTAAGACTTATAGCCGCTAAATGTTCATCCTGGCTTACCTCTAACACATATTGTTGTCATTTTTTACCTTTCTAATATACCTTATTACTTTTACGCACATGGTTTATCGGCATTCATCCAGCTGAACTTTAATGCTTTCAAGAAAAACCATGTATTAAAAGCCCAAAACACTTACTATTAGAGAGTTACAGCTAATTAACAAAACTTCACATTAGAGAAAACTTGGGATAAATTTATTTACATACTATAATAATTGTATGGTTAAAAGTGCATATATTCACATACCTTTTTGCAAATCAAAATGCCACTACTGCTCCTTTGTTTCATTCAACAAATTGGAACTCAAGGACAGTTACATAAAAGCATTGTTGCAAGAAATTGATTATTATTATAAAGGCGAACTCCTAAACACCATATATTTGGGAGGAGGAACACCTTCAATTCTTTCTGTTAAAGACTTTGCAAAAATATTAAAGAAGTTCAAACCAGATCACAACGCTGAAATCACAACTGAACTGAATCCAGAAGGAGTAAACTACGACTACTTACGAGAACTTTTTGACCTCGGCATAAATAGAATCAGTCTTGGTTGCCAAACATTTGATGATAAACTTTTAAAACAAATTAACCGTAGGCACAATGCACAACAAGTAATTGAATCAGTGAAAATAGCTCAAAATGCAGGATTTGAAAATATTAGTTTAGATTTTATATATGGATTACCCAATCAAACCCCTGAAATGTTTTATTCAGACCTTAAACAGGCTATCGATTTAGGAGTTCAACACATATCCTTATATGGATTAAAAATAGAGGAAGGGTGTTTCTTTTATAACCACATGCCACAAAATCTTCCAGATGATGATATTCAAGCAGATATGTATCTTGGGGCTATCAAATTATTAACAGACCAAGGATTTGAACACTATGAAGTAAGTAATTTTTCTCGCCCTAACTACAATTCAAGGCACAATCTAAATTACTGGAACAATGAGGAATACTACGGCTTTGGGGTATCAGCACACGGCTATACAAATGGTATTAGATACGGAAATATTGAGACAATTGAACAATATATAAAAAATCCAATCAAACACCAAGAAGAAAAACTACTTACAACACAGGAAAAACTTGAAGAAGAGATATTTTTAGGATTCCGAGAAATGAAAGGAATCACGGTATCAAAAATAAACCATAAATATAATATAGATTTTGATCAAAAATACAAATCTATATTAAATAAATATGAGAAATTAAAACTTATTCAAAAAACAGAAGGCGGATATTCATTAACACCTAACGGAATTCTTGTAAGTAACGTAATCTTAGCAGATTTTTTAGAAGATAAATAATTTCAAAAGGCCGTAAAGATTACTCCTTACGACCTTTTCAATTATAAATTTATTCTCTTATCTATGCAACAACGTTTGTAGCCGCTTCAGCAACTTCTTTTTCTTTGCCTTTAAATAGTTTAGCGATTGGTTCATAAGTATATTTTCCAATAGCTTCACCAACTGTTGCTAAATAGTGACCAGCTTTTTGAGTGAATGTAGCATTCTTCATCGCATCTTCACCTAAAACCTTAATCGCATTAGGGAAAGCTTTAGGTAACGCAACTAATGCACCTGCAACAACAGCTAAACCGACAATTGTTTTCAATAATTTATGAGATTTCTTTTTGGGAGCTTTTTCAGCTGCTGGAGCTTCTGCTGATGGATTAGCATTAGCAAATTTTCCTGGGCGACCTAAAATATCAGCACCTTCTGCACCACCACAAAAACGTACACTACTCATAGACACGGGATTTACCATCATAGACATCAGAGAACCTCCTATACACTTATTTTACTCTCTCATAATAAAACACCTAACGACTTTATTTTGACCTTCTGGAATATTATTTGCAAGATTTCGTTACAAAAATTTACATTATTTTTGGAATATTTTATAATCCCGTGCCATCTATATACATGGGAAGAGGAGAAATTAAAAATGGCACAAAAACAACAAGCTATAATTTATATTGAGAATGAAAACAAAACAGAAGCAGAATTTATGTCTAGAAGCTTCGTAAAAAAAGAAGTTAAAAATAGAGCTTATATCAATGCACTAGGAGCAGAATTAGCTAGCAAATATCTAGCATCTGAAGGTATTGATACAACAGAAACACATAATTTACACTCTATTTCTAAAATATTAGAAAAAATTGATATTGCTGATATTATGCTTCCAAATATTCACATTGACGTTAGAGTTGTTTTTGATGAAAATCAAATTTTCATTCCGAAAAGCCATGCAAAATTAGGTATTGAACCTGACATTTACCTTGCTATGAAATTATCTCCAGATTTCAAATTTGTAGAATTCTTAGGTTATTTTGAACCAGCAAGAATAAACAAAAACAAACAAAATTCTGATTATTTTATTGAAAAAGAAAAATTATCTTCCCCAGAAAAATTAACTCAATATATTAAAAACTTTACTGGAAATACCGATAAAGGGATTTCAGAAGAAGATACCCTACATGCTAGAGAATTATTTATCTCTATGGCTGACCACAATATTTCTCAAGAAGAAGAACAAGAATTGATAAATCTTTTAATACTTAGTAACTCTTTAAGAGATAGCATTTTAGAATTTGATAATTTTGAAACTCTTTCTTATAGCGTTGGAAGTTCTTTTGCTAGTAAATTAGAAGAATTACCAGCTGACGAACCTGTTCTTGCAATTGATGAAAACCTTGTAGATAGCGAATCAAACGACGAACAACCAGAAGAAAACGAAACAGAAAATTCTGAAGAAGAAGAAGAAAATCTAGCTGAAGAAAATATTGAAGAGCAAGAAGTTGCAACAGACTTAGACTTTTCTAACACTGACGAGGAAGAGGAGGAAATGGTGCTTGATGAATCATTCTTCTCAGACGATACAACAGATGATGAAGAAGATTTAATGAACAGCACAACAAATGTTGATCAGCCAGAAGAAGAACCAACTCCAATCGTGACAGAAGAAACACATGTTGAAGAAGATATTCTCCCTATTCAAGATAATGTAGAAGAAAACTTAGATATGGATGTTGATGTTGACCTTGATATGGATTCATCAATTGATTTAGATAATATTGATGAAGATACTCCAACAGAAAATGAAACTCAGAAAGAAGAAGCAAAAACAGAACAGCCAAAAGATGAAGATCCGTTATCTAAAATAGTTGGGGATGCCCTCAAAAAGACAATTGAAACAGCAACAACAGCTGCCGCAGCAGGAGCAGCCGCAACTGCAATTTCTGGATCGGCAGAAGCAAATGTAGCAAGAACCGCATCAACAGAAGCAATGAAACTTGCAGGAGTTGCAGGGGATATTGTTGAAGATGTTGTTAAAAAGAATTTGGAATCTCAACATACAAATCTTGATAAAATCGACTATGCAAAAACAACAACAAACGCAAATGATGTTCCTGAACACATCGCAGCTTACGATTTATCAAATGCAAAAATAGAGGCAGATTTAGAAGCAGAAAAAGCTGGACAAACAGATGTTCCAACAGATTTAACAGAACTTAAAGCGATTGATACAAATTCAAAAGGATACGAAAATATTGAACAAGAAGCCGTTGATTTTGGCAACATTGAAGGCGGACCAGTTGAAGAGTTCAGACCAGAAACAACTGAAAATCTTGAAGATTTAAGCCACATCTCTGCAATAAATTCACCAACAACACCAGTTGAAGATTTAGATATTAAATTGACAGAAGAAAAAATAAATGAAGCAAACAATCTTTCTGATTTAAACTTCGATAACTCAACCATTGACATTAACGCAGATGGAACTTCTTCTATTGATAATCTTAATTTTGATTTAGGATTAGAAAACAATTCAGATGAAAATCTTGTTGATATTGGAATGACAAATGAATTGGTTATTGATAATAACAACAAGTCAGAAGAACCTATTTCTTTTGATGATTTTAATCAAGATTTAACCGAAGATAGTACTATGGAAGATTTAAGTGATGCAATGCTTGATGAAACAACTTTTGATACAACTACAACAGAAGATGTACAGACTTCAACCCAAGAAGAAACACAAGTAGTTGAAGAATTAACAACAGAAGAAGATATTGCCACAAAGGAAGATTTTGACACCCTTCCTTCTTTAGAAGAAGATGATATTCTTTTAGATGAAGATGCAACATCAAACATAGAATCATTTGAAGCTCACACAACTCTAGAAGATGATATTTTGGATAGTGATTTTATCACAGAAGAAGAAACAACAGAACCTTCTATGAGTGAAGAAAATACTGATACTGATAACGAAGAAAGCGTAGATGATTTCTTAGCAGAACTTTCTGGAGATGAAGACAACACAACATCTCTAGAATCAGATATGGATACATTATCAATTGAAGATACCCAAACTCCAGAAGAAACAGATGCAGATTTTGCAGAGTTGGATGAACTTGATGACCTAGATTTAACTACAACAGAAGAAGCTCAAACCGTTGAAGAAAATATTCAACCAGAACAAAATTCTGATGAAGAACTAAATCTTGACGATTTAACAGAAATTGAAGATACTCCAATTGAAACAACAAATGCAGAAAACACTACAACAGAAGAAGATTTAATAACAGAACCAGAACAGACAGAAAAAGCGTTCGCCGTTAGAGAAAATTCAATTGCAATTAGCGATAAAACATTCAGAGTAGGAGAAATTCCAATTGATATTAACAATCCAGAAGTGCAAAACTTTGAAGGACCAGAACAACTTGAAAGCCTTTACAACGAAGATAATGTACCAGGAGCCGCATTATTACAAACTCCAGGAAGACTTGGTTCTGCAAGAGGAAATAACTCTTCTAAAGTTGGGTTAGGAATAGGACTTGGAATTGCAGGAATTATTATAGTATTAGCAATGGTTGGTGTAATCGGATTTACAGTTTCAAAAATGTTAAAACCATCTGAAGAAACACCACAACCAATCACAGATGATGCAACTCCAACAAGTACTGATAACGGAGTAACAGATGCCAATACTCTTAATATTGACCAAAACAATGTTGTAAATATGGACGAAACAACCAATACTCCACAAACACAACAACCTTTAACTCCAACGAAAAAACAACAAGCAAAATCAACTGCTCCCGCAACAGTTGTACCAAAGAATGTTCAAACAAAGAAAATTGGAGCAACATCATTTATTGAAGTTAAAAAATTATCTTGGGAAGTTCCAGATTACATATCATACAATGGAAACTTTAGACAATATTTCCAATCTGCTGGTAAGAGCTTGAAACTCGCATTAACAAGTGATCTATTACTTGCAACAGATTTCACATACACAGACCAAGTAAGAGTAAGTGTAACATTCAATCAAGACGGCTCTTTCAAGGAATCAAGAATGCTATTATCAAGTGGCTCTAAACAAGTTGATGATATTGTGTTACGAACTGTTAACCAGACACTCAGCGTACTAAAAGCCCCTCATAGTGTAGGAAATGACGAAAGTACCACAGTGATACTTAAAATTTATTTCTAAATATGATATAATATTTTTGAAGTAGAGGAAGCCAGATTGTGGAATTAGCACAAGACAAAATTGACTTAATAGAAAAATTAATAAAAAACGATCGTAAATACTCAAATAATGAAGATTTATACGATGACTTTTTCAATGAAACAGCAAAGCGTTCAGTATCAATAATGAACGCTATTGACTCTGAATCCACTCTGGAAGCATATTTAAGACGTATTGTGACGACATCTATTGTCAGCGTTCTAAAAGATTCTGGGAGATTAAGAAGAACAAGAAGTGGATATATGTCAACTAAAGAAGTTGCACTAGAAGTTAACAACAATGTTGACTACTCAAATGTAACTATTGACTACACCAGCATTAACGTTCCGCTTAATCCAGAAGAAATTGTTATTCAAAAAGAAATATTAGAATTTGTTGCGGAAACTATAAAAAAGATAGATGAAGAAGAACCAGACAAAGACTATTTACATATATATACTTTGCGTTATGATAAAGGCATGACACAGAAAGAAATTTCACAAGAAATTGGAATTTCGCAATCTGAAGTATCCAAAAGACTTTATAGTCTAATGGGATTAGTAAAAAATGCAATAGAATAATAAGTATATTTTCAAAATGAAATGTCCTGTATGTAAAAAAAATATCCCAGAGTCCTCTTTAAAATGTCCTTTTTGTAAATCAAGGACTGGTTTGTTATGCTCAAAATGTAATACAGTTAATCCTATTGGGAGCATAAATTGCAAATCTTGTGGTTCTGAACTTTTAAAAATTTGCAAACATTGTAACGGGGTAAACTTTCCAGATGCAACAAAATGCAGAAAATGCGGATTACCTTTTGAAAACTCTAAACAAACTCAACCTCAAAAGGAACATCAACGCTCTACCTTAGAATATAACCCTAAATATTTAACCCATAAACAAGCTTTTGATACATTAACAGATGGGATTTTATCAAACGAAAAGAAAATTTTTTCAATTGCAGGGGCAAAAGGAATTGGAAAAACAACTTTACTAAAGCAGGCAATTAAAAATCTTGAAAAAGAACATTTGCAATGGTGCATAGGAGAATGCTCCCCAATAACTCAACTCTCTCCAGGAGGAGTTATTCAAGACATGTTGCTCAATACATTTAATCTTCCAAATTTCTGCATAAATAACGAGGAATTTCAGCAAAATGCCATGGCATTTTTTGAAAACGAATTTAAGTTTTTGAAAAAAAATGAAATATCAGAATTCATAAACTTCTTATACAACTACAAAGAAGGGAATTATGAAGACATAATAAATAACAAAAGAAGAACATATGAAATTCTACTTCAAATATTTGGAGCGTTTGCAAATACTGGACGATTTGTTTTTGTAATAGATAATTTTGATTTCATAGATGGATTTTCCGTAGAGTTTTTTACGACCCTAATGCACAAAACAATTGTCCAAAAAAATTTAAAATTCATTGCACTTTACAACAAACCAAAACCAATCAATAGTTATTTTTTAATAGAAGAATTGGACATAAAAGCTTACGTTGATATTAACCTTGCACCAATGTCATCTAAAGAATTGGCTCAAAGTATCAAAATGACTTCAGAAGCAGGAACATACATAACAGAAAGAGAAAAAGAAGTTATTTTAGAAAAAAGTTGCGGAAACCCTGCATTTGTAGAACAAGCGACAAGTTATTGTTTTGACTGCCAAATTTCAGATAAAGCTTTTTTATTAACAAACAATTTTGAAAATTTGATATTAGATAGACTAGAAACTCTAAAAAAAATCAACCAAGAAGCACACAAATTATTATGCTGTGCGGCAATTCTTGGGAACAAACTGAACCTAGTTTTACTGAAAGACATTTTTGGATATAAAAATCAAGAGTTTTTAGACATTATGTCTTATCTTGTAAAATCTAATTTCGTCAGACCATATAACCAAATTTATTATGAATTCAACAATCTTTTATTGTGGGAAACAATTTTAAAAAATATCA
>ERZ1035001.360-NODE-360-length-25347-cov-5.343231_pt1 | contig 25347 bp, 22 predicted proteins | sample MGYA00520685_ERZ1035001 | MGnify/ENA primary metagenome ERZ1035001 (study PRJEB33766, sample SAMN09781749) | gut metagenome | biome: gut microbiome | host: Homo sapiens | place: Madagascar | study: EMG produced TPA metagenomics assembly of the PRJNA485056 data set... | reverse complement strand
CCCTGACATTCGATCCGCTCAACAAGCTTGACCGCACCCAGAACGCGCATCTGCTGTTGTTCGGCCCGACCGGGGCGGGCAAGTCGGCCACGCTGTGTGCCGCGCTCTCCCAGCTGATGGCCGTCCACCGTCCGCGGCTGTTTATTGCGGAGGCCGGCAACTCGTTCGGCCTGCTGGCCGACTTCTTTGACAGCCTCGGGCTGACGGTGAATAAAATCAGCGTCAAACCCGGAAGTGGTGTCAGTCTGCCGCCGTTTGCTGATGCTCACAAACTGGTGGAAGAAGGCCTGGCCGCCCAGGCCGTGGATGAGAGCGACCTGCCTGATATCGACACGGACGACGAGGGCGAGGATGACAAGCGTGACGTTCTCGGTGAAATGGAAATCTCCGCGCGCATGATGATCACCGGCGGCGACCCGAAAGAAGAGGCTGACCTTAAGCGTGCCGACAGGGCGATGATACGTGAGGCGCTGCTGATGGCGGCGCATGCCACGTATAAGGAAGGGCGGCAGATGCTGCCGTCTGACCTGCAGAAGGCGCTGTACGACATTGCCTCTGACAACGATGAGGGCGTCATCAATGTCCGCAATGCTCAGCGCAAGGCGAAAGCGGCGGAAATGGCGGAATCCCTGGGCATGTTCACTCAGGCCGGGAGCTTTGAAGCTGAGCTGTTCAACCGCGAAGGGGAGCTGTGGCCGGAAGCGGACGTGACGCTGGTCGACCTAGGGCATCTGGCGCGTGAGGGCTACGAGGCTCAGATGGCCCTGACCATGGTCTCAATGACCAACATGATTAACAACATCGCGGAGCGTGACCAGTTCCTGGGCCGGGATATTGTCTTCACGGTGGATGAGGCGCATATCGTGACGGTCAACCCGCTGCTGTCGCCCTACATGACGAAGGTGGTCAAGATGTGGCGTAAGCTCGGTGCCTGGCTGTGGCTGGCCACCCAGAACCTTAAAGACTACCCGGATATTGCCGAAAAAATGCTGAACATGGCGGAATGGTGGATTTGCCTGACCATGCCCCCGGAGGAGGTCAAAGATATCAGCCGTTTCCGCGCGCTCACGCCGGAGCAGGAATCGGTGCTGCTTTCCGCCAGTAAACTGACAGGTTGTTATACGGAAGGTGTGGTGCTGGCGAAACGGATCGAAGCGCTGTTTCGTGCCGTGCCGCCCAGTCTCTTCCTGGCACTGGGCATGACAGAAAAAGAAGAGAAAGCCGAACGCCGGGCGCTGATGAATGAATTTCACTGCAGCGAACTGGAGGCGGCAAAACGCGTCGCGCAGAATCTGGACCGTCTGCGCGGTCTGACGGAGAAACAACAGGAGCCTGCCACGGTATGATGACACTGAAGTACCCTGAACCCGCCATTCATGAGCACAGTGGCGGTGCGCTTTTCACCCTGTCGCCCCAGGGGGAGCCCGGCGTGCTTCCGGCGACCCATCAGCACCTGGTGAGGCTGCGGGCGATGCTCAGGCAGCGCCTGACCGGGCCGGTCAAAATGACGTGTCACCCGCACCGGGTGGGACTCAGCAGCAGCGTGGCCATCTATCTTGAGGGAAAGCTGAAGCAGGCGGTGAACATCCTTATCACCGTGACGGGGCAGGCAAGCTGGCCGCAGGAAGAGGAGTATGCGCATCCGCGCTGGTATATCACGGTGCCGGATTCGGCCGACCTGGTGTATCTGATGCTGTGGATTAACGGGCTGGACGTTTAAAACGAAAACTTGCCTTCACCAGGGGCATGATAACAAAAAGAACAGAATGCTTTTTTGATGCCGGCCCCCAGGGCCGTTTTTTTTATGGCTGGTAGATCTTAGTAAAACTGTAACGATCGAGCATCGGACATTTCATAACCGATCTGAAGGGCATTCCTTCACCGGGATTGAGCTCCTCTAACAGGTTAAACATAATATCCCAGCCATGAACTCTGCATAAGCCATCTGGTGTATGCTGCTTAAGTCAAAATGGCTGACACGAAAGAACCCTAATGGAACCACATGGTTCCCGAGCTGACCGTAAGCGATTTTCCTGCATCTCTGCGCTTTTATACCGACGTGCTTGGCTTCAGTGTCATGATCCGGCGCACAGAGCCGGATTTTGCCTATGTCTGCCTTGGTGAGGCGCAACTGATGCTTGAGCAATATCATCCGGGCGGATGGAACACGGCAGACCTCGCCAGCCCGCTGGGACGTGGTGTTAATTTCCAGATAGAAGTGGACATCATTAAACAGATATTCGACCGTGTAAGTGCGCATAGCGTAACTCTCTACCGGGCGCTCCGCGATAACCACTACAGCACCGGAGAAGCGATCGCCTGCCAGCGAGAGTTTCTCGTGCAGGATCCAGATGGCTACCTTCTGCGTTTTAGCCAGTACATTGAGTAGTGCCATGCTGGCCTCGCATAACTCAGTTTCAGGAGTGATAGCTTCGATAGAAGAGCGGATGCAGGTAAGACATTAATAAAATTACAATAATTTCCTGGTATATTGAAAGAAATCATACTGACTGGATCTAAGGAATGCAGATTAAATATGCACATTCTCAAATACTCTTTCACTGGTTAACGGTGCTGCTGCTTATTGTGGCTTACGCCACAATTGAATTACGGGGGCTGGAGCGCAATGCGGTCATCATCACGCACTTCTCAGCTGGTTTTTGCGTAATGGTGTTAATGGTAGCCCGCCTTTATCTGCGCACCCGTAAAACCACTCTGCCGATCACTCCTCCAGTGGCGCGCTGGCAGACTGGCATATCACATCTGGTTCACACGCTCCTTTATGCACTTTTTGTCGTATTGCCGGTTCTGGGGCTGACGTCTCGCCACCTGCGCGGTAAAGAGTGGTAACTGTTTGACCTGAATATGCCTGTGGCAACAACGCCTGACACGTCAACAGCTTCGATGCTTATCGGCTGGCATGAAACGCTTGCTCCACTAGGCTACTGGTTAATTGGTTTGCATGCACTGGCAGCTATTTTCCATCACTACATCATGCGTGATGACACATTGCGTAGAATGTTGCCTTAACTGCGGACGCTGTAGATACCGCCATTAACTGACCAATTCACACTGGAGTGACCAGAGTCTCAGTCCTAGTCATGTCCGCTTCTGGTACAGATCGCACAGAAAGCCAGGTCATAAGGTCCGCTTTGAGCGATAAGCAGACCTTTTGCAAATCTGAATTAACGACTGTGTATTAATACGTAACATGCAAGAAGATTCAGATGTTATCCGGGATTACAGCTTCAAACCGTTTGGCGTAGTGCGGACTGATCAATCAAGGGAAAGGTATGGTATGTCATTTCTGACAAGGTATTGCCGTCTCGCCATAGGAATCCCCGCATTTCAGGCGGGGAGGATATCAAAGAGAATTAATCGCTGTTCATAACTGGATGATAGATAGTGACATCATCAATATGTAGGCAAGAACAAGCTGAACGCAGTTGCGCTTAATGATTTCAAAGGGAGTAACACCTACAAACCCAGAAACCGCAATAATTACGCCGGAAATCGGTGAGAAGCTTCTGCCCAGACTGCCGGCAAAATGCAACGGTATCAACATTTTGAACAAGGAAATACCCGCGCCTCTGGCAACCTCTGCACTGAGCGGTGCGAAGGCATTAAATACCGTACCGGTACCCATAATCACAGAACCAAAGAAAATGAGAAGACTGAAGACAACAATAATCAGCGTTGCATAATGACCATCATTGGGTATCAGACCAAAAAGTGTATCAATAAAACCAATTTTGATGATGCCTGCGACAAGAACCTGGGCACAAAGCAAAATAGACACGACGGTTATGAATGACTGGCCCATCTGGTCAAACAGACCCATGACCTTATCTGTCGCCTGTTTTAAGTCCGCAGTTCTGATGGTGTCAATAATAAAGGCAATGAAAAATGACAGGATAATGGCTGATACCACATCAATCTTGATCCTCAGGAAGGAAGGTAACCACTCCTCAACCAGACTTGAGAATGTAAACAGGATAAACATAGGCACGACCGGTAATATTGCATAATACGTCGGGATGTTCTTTGTTACTTCCGCTTCAATTGCAGACTCATCCCCTTCTTCCTCAGACACGTTTTCCTTTTTATCCCACCAGGCCTGCATCACCATGTGGGCGATACCTACGACCAAAAAGACACAGGACACGATTGGAATTTGTTTGTCGACAAACAATGAGAACAGATCATAACCGGTAATTTCTGAAATGAGCACACTGCCGGTGGCAGAAGGGCCATAATCGATGCATATACCTGAGGCAATTACGGATGCCACTGCCGCCCGCGAGCAGCCGATGGAACGTAAAACAGGATATAGCGTGGTAAGCATCAATAATGCCAGACCTGATGGACTGGAAATAAATAGCGCCAGAACTTGCATCAGAATATAACAACTCCCCAGCAGGACGTACCGGGCATTGATTCTTTTTAGTGGCTTAATACAGAGTTCAACCAGCTTTGCTGATGCGCCAATATCATTCATATAGCGGGAAAATCCGGCGATAACCATAATGATTAGCCCCAATTTTGCTACGCTATCTGAAAATATGTTTTTGATCTCAATAAAAATATCTATAAATTTAGATCCAGATGCAGCCTTAGTGATACTGACAGAGGGAAAAAACCAGGCCGTGACGGCCAGTAAAAAAATGCCGCCCAGCAGTATCACCGCCTGGGCATAGTATTGCTTCGCGATACCCGTACTGACCAGAATTATCACCAGAAATGAAGTGGTCAGTATGAAGGCTTTGTCTCCGAACGCGAGCTTCAGCCCTCCCAGGGCGATAAGCGCCAGAATGAAAAACAACACCGATTTTGCTTGTTTAAATCCTACCTTTTGCATGATATCACACCTACAGAACTGTATTACAAATATGATATGTTGATATAACAAATAAGTTATGTGATAGTCCTCTCAAAAACGAAATAATATTGATTTAACTATCAATTGCATTGACGTACGCTTGCCGAGTGAAACATGATTGATAGGTTATGTTTTTATAACCAAATTATGAGGAGGTAAGCGATGAATACGGGTATGTTTGAATCATGTATTACAGGTCACTGGTTTAATCAGCAGGCAAAAGCATTATGGTCTGATGTGGGTACGATTCAGGCATGGCTTGATGTCGAAGCCGCGCTTGCAAAGGCTCAGGCGGAGATTGGACTGATCCCGGTCAAGGATGCTGAGCAAATTGCTCGCTCCGCTGATGCAGGGTTACTGGATCTCGCGGCAATCAAAAAGGGCATCCAGGAGACGTGCCATCCGTTTGTTCCGGTGTTGAAAGACTTTGAGCGTGTCTGTGGCAAAGAAGCAGCAGGTTACCTTCACTGGGGGGCGACCACCCAGAACATTTTTGATACAGGTGCCGTGCTGCAGCTGCGTGAAAGCCACAACATGATCACGGCGTTCCTCAGGGCTGCGCTTCGCGCTCTGGCTGAACTTGCCGAAAAGTCTAAGTTTTATACTCAGGCTGGCAGGACACATGGTCAGCATGCACTGCCTGTGACTTTCGGCTTTAAAGTCGCCGGCTGGTATGCAGAATTGCAGCGCATTGAGCAGCGTCTGTCTGAAGCAACGTGGGATTCATTCATTGTCAGCATGGGGGGGGCTGTCGGCACTTTTTCTGCCATGGAGGGTAAGGGAAGAGAGGTTCAGGAAACTATCGCGAGGCTTCTTGGCCTGTCCTCAACCCCTATTCCTGTGCGCTCATCCTGTGACTCACTGACTCACTATATTGCTGTACTTGGCCAGCTGGCCAGTTTTGCTGAGAAAGTTGCTCAGGAGTGTATCTTCCTGCAGCGCACTGAAATAGCGGAGCTGGAAGAGCGCTTCCATCACGGTAAAGTCGGCAGTTCTACCATGGCGCAGAAACGGAATCCACAAAATGCGCAGAACCTGGTGGGGCTGGCACAACTCCTGCGCGCTCGTGTTCCGCTGGCCTATATGTCGATGGTACGGATGAATGAGGGTGACGCGGCAGAGAGCAATATTATGGATGTGACTCTTCCGGAAATTGCTATCCTATCAGTCTCGATCAGTGAAAATCTGGCTAATCTGGTCAGTGGACTCGAGATTTACCCCCAAAAAATGCTGGAGAACATCCGCATGACTCGCGGCCTGATCCTCTCTGAATCCATCATGATGATGCTGGCCAAAGAGATTGGACGCTCTGAGGCCCATCATATTCTTTACGAAGCCGCGATGGAGTCAGTGAAAACGCACGCACCATTCTCAGACTGTATCCGTGGCCAGCTGCGTAAAGAAAATATCACCATGAGCATTAATGTTGATCAACTTCTTGATGAAACAAGTTATATCGGTGAAGCCGTTAACTGCGTCGATTTTGTACTGGATCAGGCAAAAGCCATTCAGTGAGGATGATTTTCAGACTCCACCGATAAAAAAGCCGGTGAAACCACCGGTTTTTTGCTGACGGATAAACGACCTGACGCATTTACTTTTGTTCCGCCATCCGGATAAGCTGCTGCTGGATAAAGTCGGAAAAATCGCTACAGTAAGGATTGAGTTGATTATTAAGAGAAAACATAACCATTTCGTCATCTAACGGAAAATCGACTTCCTTGGCGAGAATATTTTCATCTGTCCGGGTACTTACCGGAAAGGCTGGCGCGAGACATAACCCCAGATTTTCATTTAATAAGCTGAGGGCGAGTAACGTATCAGAAACTTCGGCAACCACATTCACTTCAATGCCTGACTCCAGGAATAATTTCTTCAGTTTTGAGGAGAGGATATTTCGCGCGGTGTACATGATGACATTTCTGTAATTGAAATCACCGAGCGTAATGATGTTTTTTTTTGCCAGTTCATGGCTGCGATGCATGAGGCAAACCACTTTAGATTTCAGCACCGGAGTCATCATTAACTCCGCCAGTCCATTGTTAATATCAGCGTTACAGTAAGCCAGGTCTGCTTTCCCTTCACGAATTTCGTTAATGATATCAACCGATTTTACCACTGACAGGGACACTCTGACATTACTCCGATCCTTCAGATAGCGCGCAATCAGCGGAGAAAGAAATGTATAGGCGATTGTCGGTGTGGTAATTACCCTTATGATCTGCGATGTCAGCTTTGACCAGTCGTTGTCTTCAATTCTTTCTAGAGAGGAAAAAATGTTCAGTATTTCCTCATAAAAAAACAAGGCGTCTTTTGTTGGGGCCAGGCGACCTTTTTCACGTATAAAAAGGACCTTACCAGACTTTTCTTCAACACTTGCAATTGCTTTACTGACCGCCGGCTGGCTAATGCCAAGGACTTCGGCAGCCTGAGTCGCCGAACCCTTTTCAATGAGGGTCTTGATAATCTCAAAATCGCGGAACGACGCCCACCGTACAGACAAGTTATTCTTCATTGGATGATCCAGTGCATGGGCCGACAACAGACACAGATTTAACGTGTCGCCTTGCTTCTGAATTTAGCATGGTAACGTTATAAATTCATGGCTATGTTAATGATTATATTAAACGTAGCGTGCCTCTGTTTATCCGTCCTGAATGTGTAAGCGTGATGAAAATTGTTTGCGTTTTATTTGCCGCAACTGACAGGACAACATAGTACACCATTATATCGTCCCCGATCTGCACCTCAAAATGCTGTTTGCCACACTGTGGAATACCGGCGCATGCATTAACGAAGCGCTGGTCCAGAGCCGTTGTGATTTTTTGATGATACCGCCCTATCAGTTTGTTCAACTGGCCACCCTCAGGCAGAGCGCGGAAAAAGCGGGCAGGACAGCCGGAAGAGCACCCGCTGACAGTCCGTCACGTCGCCAGGTGCCGCTTTCCGATAAGAATTTTATCAGGCAGCTGGAGATGATGGTGACCACGCTGAAAATTCCGCAAAAGCGCCATAATAAACGGACTGGTAGAACAGATAAGATCCGCATCTGGCACATAACGGTCAGTCAGAACAGGCAAAGCAGTGGAACAGGAAAATTACAAACTTTCAGATTAATTTTTGAGTTCTGAGAATGAGTTTATTGCGGCTTTTATGAACGGCCACGGGCACGCTGTCAGGCGATTCAGTCTGACGGAGTCCCGATTCATGAAACTGACCTCGCTTGTTTTCCTGCCGGCTCTGCTGCCGGCATCCGTACTGGCCGGCACGGTCGTCTTCACCGACAGTCAGCATCTGCCGGCAAATCTGCCGCCGGACGTGCCGGTGGTCCTTCTTGATGGTCCTGACCAACTGCAGGCCGAGATGTTCGGGGAACTGCCTGCAGACCCGCAGCAGGCCGAAGCACAGGTCAGGCAGGTTATGGCATCACCTGCCTGGCAACAAAAACAGCTTCAGCTGAATGATTCCTATCGCCAGGTGGTCCGGGCCTGGGAACTGGGCATTCAAAAAGTGCCGGCCGTGGTGTTTGATGACCGCGATGTGGTGTACGGCACCTCTGATGTTGACGTGGCCACTTCCCTGCGTAACCGGGGAGGTGGTCAGTGAATACAAAACCTTCCCGCATCAGAACCACGGTGTGCTCGCTGGCGGTTGCCACGGTACTGGGTACGGCAACCGCGCCGGCAGCTATTGCAGCACTTAACACGGCGCAGATTATTGCCAGCGCCGTATCGCAAAACTGTATCAGCTGGCGTGTCAGTGGCATCTGTTACTGGCTGTTCTGCACCCCCTTTGGCTGCAAAGTGCGCACGTCGATCAAAGTCACCCACTTCATTCCTCAGACAGTCGTTTCGACCTATGTCGCTCCGGGCGGTAACCCGTGGCAGGAAATGGCGTTTGTCAGCCAGACCGCCGGCGGGCTGGAGAGTGCCGGGACCAGCGGGCTTTCCGGTGTTTCTGCCGGAGGAACCAATCCGGCCGACATGAAAAATCCCGGCCAGCGCAAGTCCGCTGTTCGTTTCAAATATGCCGATGCGATTGGCCACCCGGCCACCTCCCTGATTGGCGGCAGTATTCCGGGCTATTCCTGTGATACCGCAGCCACCCCGTTAATGCCTTACTTCCTGAGTACGCTGGATTCGGCGGCCTGGCGCACGGGCGTACCGGAGTCTCTCTATCCGGAAGCGCTTGTGCCCGGCCAGCGGGAAATCGGCAGTCAGGCAGCAGCCAATATGTGGGGCAACATCTATCCCCGTTCGGGGTTTATCAGCCAGACCGATGATGACAAAGCCTCTGCCGTGGTGGCGCAGCGTGTGGCAGACATTATCACCCGCGCCGGGCAGCCCCATGTTTATCAGGTGCTCCAGGGCAGCCGTCATGACGGGTACTGGCCACCGGGCGAGGTCACGGAAAACACCGGCACGCGCAATCACAAATGGCAGCGGCTGGCTCCACACATGACTCAGTCATGTGCTGTATTCCCGGACGGGAGCTATACCGCCGCGAGCGATAACAATGAAGCCTTTGCGCTCTGGCAGCCCTACAGCTGCTGCAAAAAGCGCGGGCAGAAATTTCTGGGCAGCACTGATATCTGATGAGGAAAACCGTGAAAAAAACACCTTCATTTTCAGCCGTTCGCGTAAGCCTGCTGCTGACCGGCTCACTGCTGACTGTCCTCCCGGGCGCGCACGCGGCCGATGATGACAATACCATCCTGGGCATGTCCCTGCCGCAGGTGAATAACAGCGCCATCGGTTACGGCAAATCCGTCGATGGTGCGGTGTCGGACAAGCTCTTCTACACCCTCGGCGGCGGCTCGGTCATTTCCCAGCCGGCCACGCGCGGCAATATGCAAAAGCTGGGGCTGAATACCGGCTGGAGCAGTGACCTGATGTGCGGCAATTTTGACCTGAAAACCACCGTCGGCAACCAGCTCAACGGCGTCACATCCGGCTTTAAAAACCTGATGGGCGACGTGATTCAGGGGGCCACCGGCGCGGTGGCCAGTCTGCCGGCGATGGTCATTCAGCGGGCCAACCCCGGTCTGTATGACATGCTCACCAACGGCGTTCTTCAGGCCAATGTGTCATTCGACAAGGCGCAGCTCAACTGCCAGAACATGTCGAAAAAGATGATGGACTTCAGCGACAGCAGTAACTGGACACAGCAGGCCATGATGGATGAATACAAATCCATCGTAAACAGCGGTGATGCTGACGCAGTTCGTGTTGATGACGCAGGTCGCAAGGCCAGCGGCGCTTCAGGCAGTAACTGGGTTGGCGGCCAAAAACGTGGGGGGGCAGGGCAGCCCGCGATACGTGTCACCCATGACCTTGTCGCTGCCGGCTACAACATGATGAACGGTCTGCCCGTCACGTCTGATTCGACCGTGGGCGAAAGCAGCTGTAACGGTGGCGCATGCTCTAAATTCGGCAGCGCGGAAGAGGCGGCGGCCATGACTGTGAAGGTGCTGGGCGATCGCTCGATGCGCACCTGTGCCAACGCGAGTGAGTGTACCAGCGGTGATGCGGATGACCAGCCCGGTACGACCGTTGCCGGCACCGGCTTTGCCCCACTGCTGGAAGAGGCAACCAAAGCCAACGCTGAGCAGTTGGTCAAGCTCGTCAACGGTACGGAAAAGCCCACGGCCGCGAATCTGGCGAAGCTGAAAACCGGCGGACTGCCGGTGACGGCCGGCGTGATTAAAGCCCTGCAGCGTGATCCGGATAACGCGGCCCTGACCGCCCGTCTTGCCGGCGAGCTGGCCATGTCTGACACGGTGGAAACGGCGCTGCTGATGCGTCGCATGATGGTTACCGGTATGTCGGAGCCGAATGCCGCTGCCCAGCCAAAGGCCATTGATACCGCCGGTCAGCGTATCGAGGCGCTGGATCGGGAAATCGCGGCGCTGAAAAACGAGATGGAGATGAAGCGTGAACTGTCACGTAATTCAGTGCTGACCATTATCGACAGGGAGAATCAGCGCGTCGAAACCAACCCGCAGACCCAGTCTGATGACAATACCGACAGTCGCTTCAACCAGATGGCAGCGCCGCAGTCGGCTGAATGAGGGAATAAGGATGCGTAATAAAACGACTGTCAGGAAAGTCCTTACCCGTGCCGGCATCTTCCTCGCCTGCATGGCGCTGTTCATGGTGGTCTCACTGATGATGGCTGACACCGCCATGAAACATCCGACTGAAGCAGCTGCATTCCGGAACTGGATGCAGTCGACGCGCTACGGCTGGCTGATATGGCGACTGGCGCTGTATGCGCTGGTTGCATGGGGCCTCTGGAAAATCCGGCATGCGCCGGGTTTTCGGAAGATGTACAGGCGGCCGCTGCTGCGCATCAGTGTGGTCAGTGTGCTTTTTATCGCGTTGTGTGAGTACGCGATGTTTACCGGTCCGGGAGCCTGAAGATGACGACAAACAGCTATCTTGAGTATTTTCTCACGCTGCTCGGCTGGGTGATCAATAACGGCCTGTGGAATATCCTGCTGAGCACCGGGCTTTTTGTCCTGCCGCTGGCGTTTAAGGTGGTGGGGATCTGGCTCAGGGTCCGTGAAGAGGGGGAGGATGAAGGCAACAAGGGGATGCTGTCGCTGCCACGTATCGAGAACGCGCTGTATGCCGGATTCCTGGTGATGATTGCCTGCTGCGTACCGCTGATTAATGTCAGCCTCAGTACGATGCAGTACGACACAACCCGGGCAAAGAGCTGTGGTGTGTGGACGCCAAAAGCGCCGGATGAAAGCGGCTATGCCGGCGTGGTCACCAGTCTCAACGACCAGACGGCCGCAGCACCGGTATGGTGGGTGCTGATTCATAAACTCTCGAAAGGGATAACCCAGGCGGCCGTGGCGACCATTCCCTGCCGCCCTGACATGCGGCAGATCCGCTTTGAAGTGCAGCATACGCGTATCGACAACAAAGCGCTGGCGCAGGAGCTGCAGGACTTCACCAACGACTGCTATTCGGTTGCGCTGTATCTGTGGAAGCAGCAGGACCAAGGCCAGACAAAGGACAAAACCACGCTGCGTGATATCGAATGGATTGGCAGCAGTACATTCCTGAGCCGGTATTATCCTTCGTTGCAGTCCAAACTGCCCCGGGCTGCGTTCCCATGGTCTGACAGCCGGGACAGTGGCCGGCCCAATACAGGAAGAGGCGGTTATCCCACCTGCAGCGAGTGGTGGAGCAGTACGGACACAGGACTGAAAGCACGGGTGAAAGATCAGGCCGACCCCGATATGTGGCTGCGTATCTCGGCTGCAATGAAAATGTCAGGCTTTAACGACAGTGACTATCAGGAAGCCGTCATCCGTCGTCTGGTCAGCCCGGAAAGTCTGACAGTCTCACAGAATGGGCACGTGTATGCCGGCTATGGCGGTAACGCCGATTTTACCCTGGATAATGCAGCGGCACGCGTGGCGGCCATTGGCGGGACATCTCTCGGCAGTCTGGCGGCGTTCCCGGCGTTCGATGCGATGCGACAGGCGCTACCGATGGTGCAGGCTATCCTGCTGATGGCACTGTATGTCATGCTGCCGCTGATTCTGGCGTTTGCGGCTTACGAGTTCAAGACCGTTATTACGCTGACCTTTGTAATATTTGCCCTGAACTTCCTGACGTTCTGGTGGGAACTGGCGCGCTGGCTCGACAGCTGGCTCCTGACAGCATTGTACAGTTCAGATACACACAGCCGCTTTAATATGGCGGGACTGCAGAACAGCTCAGATGACCTCATTATGAATCTGGTAATGGGAGCGATGTTTATTGTACTGCCTGCAGTATGGTTAGGAGCATTATCATGGGCAGGGGTAAACGTCGCTGTAGCCTTAAGCAATGCAATCCAAAAAGGTACTGAGACAGCTCAGAATAGCGGAGGAAAATTAGGTGATGCAGCGGCAAATACGATAACCAGCAAAACTACGAGATAATAAAGAAAGTCACGGGGGCGATGAGGGCCACCGTGACTTCAATCCTCTCCTGGTGGTTGGTAAGGCGCATCGTATTGGCCATGACGAGCGCTTTCCATAACGTAGTCACTGCTGTCAGTTTTATCCGCAGTGCTGGATACCCCACCCTTAACAAAAGAACTCGCTATAGCGAGGCCGCAAAAAACTAGCACCGAGGATACAATCATAAAACCGCCCAGAGTTAGAGCGATCACAGACAAAATAAGCAGCCCTGCAATTGGTAGGCGTCCTACCCATTTTGGCATATTACGGCTCATGGCCCAGCTAACACATCGGCGGTCAAGACGGAAAAATTGCTTTTTGATTTTCTTCCAAAATTGGGCTAATGAATAACCCCGCTGCCAAGCTCGTTCATCTTGAGTCTGAAACATCTTCCTCTCCTATTTAAGGGAGTCTTCATCCGACTATAGCGGAATTTTTGTGCAATTACGAACATCCATGATACCTGACTGAGAACGCTAATTAATTCTTTAAAACTCATCAGTTTACCTGTAAACGACTGCAGTTGTTGCCTTCTCCAGCCCTGTTGCCAGCTAATCCCGCATATTCAGCTATACCCCTGACTGACGACATCGAAACCGTTGTCTTCGGTGTGGTACGCCATCTTGTGCATTCATTCAAGTTTAGGGACGCTTAGCAGTGTTCGCCCTAGTCGATGTTAACTCATTTTACGCTTCCTGCGAGACAGTTTTCAGACCAGATCTCCGTGGCAAACCTGTGGTGGTGCTGTCTAATAACGATGGCTGCATAATAGCCCGTTCCTCAGCAGCAAAATCACTTGGGTTAAAAATGGGCGATCCCTGGTTCAAGGTTGGTCGTGAGGCTGAGAGAAAGGGGGTTGTAGCATTTTCAAGTAATTACAGCTTATATGCTGATATGTCAGACAGAGTGATGACTATTTTGCAGTTACTGACTCCGCGTGTGGAAATTTACAGTATCGATGAAGCTTTTTGTGATCTTACGGGTATGCGTAATCTGGTATCGCTTGAGGTGTTTGGCCATCAGATACGTGATCAGATTAAGCGAAGAACACATCTGACTGTGGGAGTGGGAATAGGCCCTACAAAAACGCTCGCTAAACTGGCTCAGTATGCAAGTAAGCGCTGGCCCGCAACGCGAGGTGTGGTAGATCTCAGTGACAGACAGCGTCAGCGTAAGTTAATGGCTTTAGTACCAGTTGAGGAGGTCTGGGGTATAGGACGGCGGCTGGGTAAAAAATTACAGTTTATGGGCATTAACAATGCACTTCAGCTGGCTGAGCTGTCGCCTTCATTCATTCGTAAACAGTTCTCAGTAGTTGTTGAGCGCACGGTCAGAGAGCTGAACGGTACTCCTTGCCTCGGTTTAGAAGAATTTACTGCCCCAAAAGAACAAATCATATGCTCCCGATCTTTTGGAGAAAAACCGTCGGACGAAGTCAGCCTGCATCAGGCCATTTGCGCTCATGCTGAACGTGCAGCAGAAAAACTCCGTGCAGAGCATCAATTTTGTAAACGGGTAGCAGTTTTCATCAGTACCAGCCCTTTCTCAGAAAATGAGGTGTTTTATAAGAATCAGGCGGTAACAGAGCTTGCTGTACCCGCTCAGGATTCACGGGATATCATTAACGCGGCTATAAAGGCATTTGATACGATATTTGTACCAGGGCACCGTTATCATCGTGCTGGCGTGATGCTCACTGATTTCCGAAGCGCTGCCGTATCTCAATTGACCCTTTTTGATGACTTTCAGCCTCATCGTAACAGCGAAGAGCTGATGACATTAATAGACAGCATTAACCATTCAGGCAAAGGCTCTGTTTGGTTTGCAGGGCAAGGTATTAAAGATGCATCTATGGGCTGGAAGATGCGCAGAGAAAGGCTTTCCCCCGCCTTCACGACTAAGCTAAGTGATATAATTAAAGTGAAGTGAGCTTCCTTTTTACGCCCAGCCATTTGGTATACCTCATCATTGACTTTCATTATACAATACGGCAGGGTTTTACAGTCTGTTACAATGTGACAGAATAGTAAGTCGTACTAAAGCTGTTATTTTCACGGTAAAAATAGGGAGAAAAAGGGAATATGAAGGGTCTATATACTATTTTAATACTACCTGTTCTCGTAACAGCTTGTAGTATGAATGATATAGCAACTACAAACCAGAAAATCAGTGACGGTGCCTCAGGAATAATGAATTCCCTGAGAGGTAACTCCTCAGGAAATGATGAGCAGCGTATGAAAGTATCTCCTTCAGAAAAAAAAGAATCGACCTCTAAAAGTTATACTGTACCAGTAGATGTTGATACTGCAGCAGCAAGAATTAAAAGGAAGTTTAAGTTTATCTCTAATGATGAACTGAGATCAATTAGAGAAAAAATAACGATGGCGAATGGACTGCCAGCGCAATTACCGATAGTAATCAGGAATGGGATGCGATGACTGGAAGTTATTATAAAATGGGCTCAGATTGGGGCGACTATGATGATCACCTAACTATTGAGCTTGAAAAAAATGGGTCAGGTAGTCGTATTCATATAACGTACAGTTCTTCTTCAAAGCAAAGACTCGCAAGTAGCGGCTTGCAGGATTTAATGCAAAATATTAATAATGTAGCTGAAGGGAAGTAACTAATTATTAAAGGTGTGGATATTGCTATATCCGCACTCATAAATCTATAAGGAGTAAGTGTGTTTAATCTCTTGTCCTATTTCCATAATAAATATAAAGGCCGAATTATAGAGGGTGACGAAACTCTGGATTACAGAGCCAACTTTGAGCATGCATTAAAATTTACAAAAGGGCTGGGCTTTAATGAAGGTTCAATAACGGATTTGAAGGATGGTGAATTGGATTATCATAATATGATGGCAAAAGTGTGTCATGAAGCTGAAGTGGATAGCTTCTCTTTTTCAGCAGGGCAATGTCTCAAGTGGTGTCATTTCCTTCAGCCATATTTTGAATCCGCACTTGGCTGTAAAATTTGGACAACAGTCGGTCAATTATGGAAGGGAGATAAATGGCTTTATAATCCCACATATGATGAATTTGAAAAATGGTCCAGCAAGGGATTTCAGCCCGAAGATTTTTCTGAGACGCCTGCTCTAAATCTTCATGCCTGGTATACAACAGATACTGGTCATTTGATTGATATTTCATATCTGAGTACTCTTTCAAATGTATTTCCTGATTGCCATGAATATACTGGAGGTGTGCTGGTAGGTAAGCCAAATGATATTTTTCCTGGCCATCAATACGTACCTATAGTCGTTGGGCAAGGTATAGTAGAAAAAATTCAAAGCAAATCTTTTATACCTTTTCTTGCTAATGACGTTGAGGATCTAATGTCTGTTGGAATGGTGATATATGCAGACCCTAACAATGAATAATATAAGAAAGTTGACGATCATCTGAGGCGTTGCTAACATCACCAGTGCATTAGAAGTCGCTACGGCGACCATCCAAAACCCCTGTAACCTGAGAGGGGTGCCTTCGGGCGGTTACCAGCCAATGCTTCAGCGGTCTGAGAGAAGCGCCTTCGGGTGACTGCCAGCTAATGTCCCACATACCTGAGAGGGACGCCTTATGGCGGTAAACCCGTTTAACCTTTGAAAACGGGGGCCACTAATGTGGATAAGGTCACCGACCAAAAACTGGCCGGCTAACGCCTCAATGATTCACATCTTTCTGATGTTGAATTGTCATTAAAGGAGCTGAATCAGGCTCTGATCTTTCACTACGTTATGATTCTTGCCAGGGATACGCCCTGAGTTTCGTACGACTTTTGCATCGACGGATAAGGCCATTTGGCACATTTGGCCGCTTACGGAGTTGCATTAGGAGCACGAAGCTGCGCGGCGTCACTTGTGAAGTGGCGAAGACACTACCAAGTGACGCGCGCAGCGCATAACGTCTCAACCCACGTACGACGTGGATTTCAACGTTTTACTACCATCTGACCAACATGTAATCCGTGTCAGTACGGTATTAAACTCACTTTTTTACATCAACGTAAGTACGACGGGAGGCCGTCTGAACGTTCAACTATCAGTAAGGAGGAAATCGACTCGGTATCGATGGCGACACTACGAAGAGTAGTGTTGGAGGCAGCTTGACGTAAGTCAGCTCTGCATAAGCAGCAAACAGATCAGAGATCTGGGGTGCCTCGCAAGAACTCAACAATTCGCCGCCCCGATGCACAGATACCAGTCGAGACGCATGAAGCGCAAAAGCAACCGTGTCGTCGGGGAATGAATTGCTGGTCTACAGATCCGTCTGCTTCTTTACAAGCAGAGTGACGTGTATGCCTGTGGAGATATTGAAATGTCCAGATTCAGTAAACAGCTGTGCAAACAACTTGTCACTCTTGCTCGTCAGGGACGGGGAAGTTATAAAACTGTGGCTGATCGCTCAAGAATTGCAGAACGATTTTCTGAGAGACTGTCTGATCTGAATATTCAGATTAGGGACGTGAAACACATTAAAACTTCACATATTGAAAAATATATGGAAAGCAGGAAGACGGACAACCTTTCTCTCAGAACCCTTCAGAATGAAATGTCCGCAATCAGATCTATCTTGCTATCAGCCGGAAGAAATAAGCTTGCTGACCCTAATCATATTAGTTTGAGCAATCATGCGCTCGGAATTTCCGGAGCAAACAGAGATGGTACGAAACTACCTATTACAGACGAAAAACTCAACGCTGTAGTCAATTTTGCTCAAAGAAAAGACGAAGGCGTAGCTCTTGCTGTGCAACTTTCCCGATATCTTGGGTTGAGAACAGAAGAAACCGTTCAGTCTGCAAAGTCTTTAAAAACATGGAGACAAGCATTGATTAATAATCATGAACGTGTCCGCATTGTATTTGGGACGAAAGGCGGGAGGCCGAGAGAAACAACAGTTTTCAATCGTGAAAAAGTTTTATCAATTCTTGATAAAGCAATTCAATATATCAGTGAACATAACGGAAAGCTGATTGATAAACCCTCTCTGCATACCGCAATTGATCGCTACCGAAATATTGTAAGAGAGGCAGGGATGAATGGTAAAAATGCGCCGCACAGTTTACGTTATGCTTATTCACGAGATGCTGTAAATCATCATATTAAAAATGGAATGAGTCGCGATGAAGCCGAGGCATTAGTTTCAATGGATCTGGGCCATGGAGATGGCCGGGGGCGTTATATCAAACAAGTTTATTTTCGTAAGGAAACAGAATAGATTGTATCACATACTGAATTTTCAGGATGTAGAGCCACAGCTCATTCAGGGCTGTGGCTTTTTTAAATTTCCAATCAGTAAATTTACATATTCGAATAGCTTTCATGCTTGTTACGCCAGCAAGTCTTACTGTTTCATTTATTGAGTTTCCGCTCCGGAAAGTATTAATTGTCTCTTTTTTTCTTGTTGATTCTATTTTTAATGTAATAATTTTTTGACATGTAAAGAATGTCATTTCTTTATTTTGTGGATGGTTACCATAACTTTTGCATTGTAGGTAATAATTCCGATGTCAGATCGTTTAGTTCTTTTTTGGTTTTTTTATTTTAAAGTCAGAGTCTGTGGTTGTTAGTGTTTTACCATCCCATATCTTACGATACCGTTTAAACCATTAAAATCGCTGCCATTGTAACAATGAACGTGTCATTGATATTTAAAATGAGTATAGGTTTATTCTGAAAATTAAATTCACGCCATTCCTAATGGAATTAGAATTCACTTTCCTTAGCGTTCAGGTATTTTCGGAACTCATCAATAAATGTGCGAATTCGTGCCGGTAGATACCTGCGGCTGGGATATATGACATGGACGGCAAGCTCTGCCGCGCTTATTGACGGCAAAACTTCAACCAGCTTGCCTTCGTTCAGTTCCCGTGCCACGACAAAGGGAGGCAGAAGTCCGATCCCCATACCTTCTGTCGCAGCGACCCGGATGGCATCGCCACTATCGAACCGGGCGTGAATCCTGCCGTTGACGCTGACCGACTGACCTTCTTTATCGATGAAGTTCCACGCGGTGGTAGTGGTGCCAAGACCGTAGATGAGGCGTTGATGTTTTTCCAGCCCGGAGGTACTGAGAGGAACGCCCTGCTTTTCAAGGTAGCCCGGCGCAGCATAAAGACGCGGCCTGGCGCGCGCTATCACCTGCGTCACATATTCAGTGCTGGTCACCCCTTCGCCCACCCTGATAGCCAGATCAAACCCTTCTTCCACAAGATCGACAATCCGGTCCGTAAAATTGACCTCAACGCTCAGTTCGGGCGATGTGGCCAGCAACGAGCCCAGAAACGGAATCACTATCGCTTTGCCATATCCTTCGGAAACTGTTAGCCGAAGCGTGCCACGGGGAAGCGGATGGTCATGCCGGATACTGGCTTCGGCTTCCTGCACATCTTCGATTATCTGTAAGCAGCGGGAATAAAATTCATGACCTTCCGTTGTGAGGGAAAGCCTTCTTGTTGTGCGATGAAACAACCGGGTCCCCAGGTAGTCTTCAAGACGGGACAGCGCTTTTCCCGCCGCAGAACGCGTCAGTCCCACTGATGCCCCTCCCGCGACGAAACTGCCAGCCTCAGCTACGGCGACAAATATCCGGATCGCCCGGAGATCGAGTTCGGATGTTAACGGATTTCGTTTCGGGACTTTTGCCGCTCTCATAAGGGAAACATATTCGCTAATTAAAGTCGTAACATCATTATTGTCGAATAATAAACCAAGAGGTAAGAGAATGCTCCCGGAACAGGCACAAAACGCACTTGATGGCTGGATCACTGCCGCCGCCCCCGTGGTGAAGAAACTGTATGGCGAGACGGAAACCGAATGGCCAGAGGTTCGTCGGCAATATATGCATGGCATGCTTAATCTCTTTCCGGCCATCCGCGGCGTTTCCTACAATACAACAATGTTGGGATCCACCCCCGCTCTCTGCGCGACGCCAGATGATGTTGAGACAGAGCGTACAGTCCTTTATATCCACGGCGGCGGTTACGTTCACGGAGGCGTAGAAGCCTACCGCGGCCTTACGGGACGTCTCGCCAACCAGCTGAAGGCGAAAGTCTACACCCCGGCCTACCGCCAGGCGCCTGACTTCCCGTTCCCGGTGCCAATAAACGATGTTTTTTCTGCCTATCGCGCCCTCCTGGCCTGCGGTAGCGATCCGCGAAAACTCGTTCTGGTCGGTGATTCTGCTGGCGGGGCAATGGTGGTAACCATGATGCGTAAGGCCCGTGACGCAGGTATTGCGCTGCCGGTGGCGGGAGTCGCCATCTCCCCATGGGCAAACCTCACGCACAGCGGTTTTTCCGCAACGGTGCGCGATGGAATAGATCCGCTCTGCCGCGTAGCGTTTCTCAATATCCTTGCGCGCACCTTCCTTGCGGGTGCACTGCCTACGCATCCCGATGCGTCTCCCGTTTTTGCAGATGTTCACGATCTGGCGCCGATCCTGATTCAGATCGGTGAAAATGAAGTCATGCTCAGCGACGCGATCCGTCTCGCGTCCAATCTGGGTGAAGCGCGGGTACGCACGTCGCTTGAGGTCTGGCCGGGAATGTTTCATGTCTGGCATCTGTTGGCCGGGACGTTACCCGAAGCCGACCAGGCTCTGCGTAATGCGGTCCGTTTCCTCGACGACGCGCTGAGGATCGCTGAAGCTAGCGGGAAGTAACCTGCACAGGTACGGGCGACGAACGCTCGCCCGTAGGGTAGGCTAACAAACGTACTCACGCGCTCCTCAAGGTAAAGCCGTAGTGCCCCGCTGGCGCTGTGCAAAGGCGAGGCACATTTTTAAGGCCCTTCTATTTTACCGTTCAAATTCCCACACGAAGCCCTCTTCTGTGCCGGTAACGCGCCCCACAGAACTTGCTGAAAAGTGGCTTGTGAATACCGTCGCCTGACGTTCGGCGGCAAAGTTTAAGAACCACTTCCGGGACTGATTCGCCTGCAAACTATCCTTGCAAAATACGGAACTCAGGGCGTGATGAGACACCTGCAGCGGAGTATGCATCAGGTCGCCACAAAAAATCGCCGTTCCCTCTGTCGTTTCAACGGCAATGCTCATATGCCCGACGCTATGCCCCGGAGTAGGGTAAAACAGGATCCCCGGGAGAAATTCCGTCGGGGAATCCGCTACCGTCACCAGACGGCCGCTCTCAACAATCGGCAAAATGCTGTCATCAAATACCATTTTGCGCGCAGCAGCTGCCGGAGATGAGACAAAATTGAGCTCAGATTGAGAACAAACCCATGTCGCGTTGGTAAACGCAGGCCGCCATTTTTCCCCATCCCAGAGGGTGTTCCAGCCGACATGATCGGTGTGTAAATGGGTATGCAATACATAATCGATATCATCGGGTTGAATACCCGTCTGCTTTAAATTTTCCATCCATGGCGAAGAGAGCTGATGAAACAAGGGGCTAAATGGCCGATTCTTGCCATTGCCGGTCGCCGTATCAATCAGTATCCGGCCCTGCGGCGAGTCGATTAACCAGCTATGCACGCTCATTTCGATCGGCGTTTGCGCGTTCATCCCTGCAGGAAAACGAACGCCTGCGGCATCCGGCAATAATTTAGCCAGCGGCATGCTAAAAAGCTGTTCAGTAATTCGGGTAATAACCACATTTCCGAGACGATAAGAAGCGGGGGTAGACATCGGTGGCATCCTTTTGATAAACACATCATTAATCATGGCTGACAGCTGTAGCACTGCGCTTCATGGCAAGAGTATAAAACAGGGTCGCAGCCGTTGCCGCGCTGACGCTCACTATCGCCAGCCCCAAACCAAGCGCATTGTCAATTCCGTGAAATTTCTGGCTTAAATATCCGACCAGAAACGGCCCAATGCCCCCGCCCAACAGGTTAGTCATAAAAACCAGCAGGGAAATCGCGCGGCCGCGCATTCTGTTGGGGATCGCTATTTGTAACGGAATGGGGGCCAGCGCCATGGTGATGCTGGCGCAGAACAGCGTTATGGCATAAAAAATAATCGCCGTAGAAAATGGCATACAAGAGGCGAGTACGGAGAAAATAATCAACAATCCGCACGCGCAAGCAGACACTTTGAGCGAGTCTCGCAGCAGGTTTGCCGGTAGCGCCGCGCGCACTAATTTCCCGGCCAGCAGAACCCCGACAACCCCCGCGCACATATATACCGGTCCGGTAATTTGCCCAACATAGCCCGCCGTGAGAGTAAAGTGCCGCATCATGACCGTCGGGAACCAGGCCGTCAGCGAATAAAACAGCATAATGAGGCAGGTGTAGGCAAAATAAAAAGGCAAACAAAAACGGTTCTTCACCAGCAGTTCGTTAAGTACGTCGCGGAACGCAGGCGTTCCCTTTTCCACCGACGTCTGACTCGCCTGATGATTCCGCCGGGCGGGTTCACTTACGGTGAAAAAAACCAATATGGAGAGTAATATGCCGGGTAACCCGACGATTAAAAAGACCCATTGCCAGGGATGCATTGCCGCCAAACCGGGCATATGGCCCATTTCGCGGGTTAACCACCCCAACAACATTCCGCCCCCGGTGAGTGCCAGGCCGCTGCCAATATAGGGGCCCAGCATAAAGATTCCGGTAGCGCGAGTTAAACGGCTGGCAATAAACATATCAGCGAACAGCGACAACACGGCCGGACTCAGAGCGGCCTCCGCTATAGCCGTTCCACCGCGCCAGATCAACAGCTCCGTATAGCTACCGGCGGTAGCGCACAACATCGTTGAACATGCCCAAATGGCCACGCACACCGCAATTAATCTTACCCGATTGGCGCTGTCCACCATTCGGGAAATAATCACCCCGGCGGTAGCATAGCAAAGGGTAAAAGAGAACCCCTGAAGTATACCTATCTGAATATCTGAAATGTGTAAAGTAGCCTTTAATGGCTCAACCAGGATACTCATTATTTGACGATCGAGATAGGAAAAGGCAAAGCAGGCGAGGAATAACCCAACAGGGTAGGCGCATGCGCCCACCGTGGTCCCCTCTTGACTAGCACCGGATCGAATATTCATCGGGAATGCTCTCGTAGCGGATTAATACCAGGTGGCAGGCGAAGCGATCACCGCAATACAATCACCGGCGACGACATGAGAAAACGTGCGCGTGACCATAATCTCTCCGGTCCCGGAAAAATAGTGCTCTTTTGCCGGTTCCCAGGGGGCATCGAGGTTATAGAGTCGCCCGGCAAGCTGATCCTGTTTAACGCGATCGCCAAGTTTAAAACAGGGCTCAAACACCCCTCGCCCGGCAGAGAATAGATAATGTCCGGCGCCGCCTACCTTCATCAGCCGCGTCTCATTTTGTGAGGCGACGAGGGCATGCTTCGTGACCCCTGATGCCTGTAAAACGCGTCTCAGCCCACTCTCGACAATCTGCAGATTATCCGGGTTACAGGAGGCACCGCCCCCAAACTCACCGCAGAGAAAAAGCTTTCCGTGACGTTCCGCAGCCGCGCCGTATGTACGATCTTCTCCCAGCAGATCCATGATCATGGTCGTCGGCGCATTGAAAGCGTTAACGAGCTTGATGTAGTCGCGATGCTGGGCCGCGTTTTTCGGCAGCGCGGCTAATAACACCGGCGCATGGTTAAATGATGCGCCGCCGGCATGCATATCTAAAATAATGTCGGCGAGCGGAAATAATTCCGTATCAACATAATGCGCGATCATTTCCGTCAGGCTGCCGTTCCGCTTCCCGGGGAACATTCGGTTCAGGTTGCCATTATCGATCGGAGAAGTGCGTGTACCCTGCTGAAATGCCGGGAAATTAAGCCCCGGAATCACAATAATTCTGCCATTAATTTTCCAGGCTGCCATTTCCTGGATAATTTTCATCAACGCGACGGGTCCTTCCAGCTCATCGCCATGGTTACCCCCGGTCATCAGGACCGTTGGACCTTCCCCTTGTTTCAGGACGGCGATCGGAACGGGAATACGCCCATAGGCTGAGGTGTTGTGCGAATAAGGAAGCATCAGCACGCCGGTTTGAAATCCCTCTTTATCAAAATCGACGGTGGCACTGATAAGCGAACGTGGTGAGGTCATCTAACACTCCTGATTCAGGTCGTTTGCGGATGGGCCTCAGTATGAATTTAGCCATCGAATCAATAAAAGTACTTAATAGTACCCATGGTGATGCTTTAAAAGCATCACTAAGGATAATGTAAGATATTTAATGACTCATGGAGTGAATCTAAAAATCGTTTCACCAGCGGAGAGTTATTTTCTGCCAGAAATGCGAATTTTAATGGCATCATAATACTTAGATCTGACAAACGGACTAGTCGCACCCCTACCGGAAGACGTGAAATAGTGGCGGAATTAACCAGGGCGACGCCAATACCGGCATTGACCAGCGCCAGTATTGCGGACTCTGTTTGCGCTTCCTGTACCACGTTAAGGGTAATTCCCATGCTGTGGCAGGCGGCCATAACGTGATCGTAATAGGCGGGATAGACCCGGCGGAAGGAGGTGATAAACGGTAAGTGCGCCACCCGATGTAGCGATATAACGTCGAGATTATCCTCAACCGGCCATGCTTTTGGCAGCGCTAAGCGAATATCGTACTGATACAACGTTTTAAACTGACACTGTTCAGACATGGCGCCAAACCCATAAACAAAACCGCCATCGAGCTCGCCTTTTTCAATCAATGCAATCTGCTCCGGCGTGTTCAGCGGAATCAGTTCAAGCGTTGCCCGCGGCACAACCTGCTTAAAGTGACGCAGCGTGGAAGGTACAATCCCATCCCAGCTGCTGTTTTCCACAAATCCAAGTCGCAGATGCCCGTCAAAACCGCTGGCGATGCGCTGCGCCTGTTCTACAGAAAGATCCAGTCCAGCGAGCATTTTTTTGATATCACGATAAAACGCTTCACCCGCCAGGGTGAGAGTAAGCCCGCGAGGATGACGAATAAAGAGTTTGACCCCAACTTCAGTTTCTAAGTCCTGTATTTGCCGGGAAATAGCGGGCTGAGTGACGTGAAGATAATGAGAGGACAGGCGAATGCTTTTATGCTCGGCAACGGTGATAAAATAGCGTAAATGGCGTAGCTCCATTTTTTGCTCCAGAATAAAATTGCAGGTTCGCTGTAAGATTACAAGAGATAGACATGCTTGCATTTTTTTCTGAAACAGACTATCAGGATTAAACGAGACCTGCGTGGGTCTTCAGGATATTAACTGACGGTAATAATTAACTGGTTACTTCTGTAAAACAACCTTAGCTATGCTGGACCGGGTTAGAACTCAATCAACTGTGTGAGTCTGACAGTAAGCAATGACACCTGAGGCAGCGATGATAGTTCTTTCAGTACTTCCAGGGTAATTAGCTAAGATAATCAATCATTTCGTCAATAAATACCCGATACCTGCTTTCATTTACCCGTGAAGGGTCGTAGAGCAAATGCATTTCCCGTGAGGGAATAGTGAAGTTCTCCAGGACAGAAACGAGTTTGACCCTGTAAATAATTCTGTGTATCTGCCACCGTATTAAAGGTGATCGCTCAGGC
>ERZ1035001.356-NODE-356-length-25526-cov-34.258372_pt1 | contig 25526 bp, 32 predicted proteins | sample MGYA00520685_ERZ1035001 | MGnify/ENA primary metagenome ERZ1035001 (study PRJEB33766, sample SAMN09781749) | gut metagenome | biome: gut microbiome | host: Homo sapiens | place: Madagascar | study: EMG produced TPA metagenomics assembly of the PRJNA485056 data... | reverse complement strand
AAATAATATTTATAAAAATATAAAATTAAAAGTACGAAAAACAACGTTTTTACGTACTTAAATTCTTAGTAAAATCTTCATTTTATTATACCACTCTAAACACTTAATGGTACTCCTATATCATCATCTTCTAACTCTACACTAGAACTAAAATAATCTCTATGTTTTACCCATATATCATTATTAACTATATATACTGTACATTTACATTTTTTAGGAATATAATCTACAGTAAAACTCTCTTTTATATTTTTTAATTCTTTAGGTTTTTTTAATTTAGGTTGTCCGTAAAATCTTACTATTTGATTAAATTTCATTTCTAAATACCTAATCTATCCTTATTCGCTTTTTTCTCTTTCCTTTGCTCTTAGTGCTTTAATCCAACATTCTGTGCAGTCAAAACCGTCAATGCATGCTGTAGGATAGTTTCCTAACCCTACTACACAAGGACAGTTTTGAATTAAAAATTCCAATTCCTCTAAAACATTGCTTAATTTTTGTATGATAATTTCATTTTTATTTTCCATTGTCAATCCTCCTATCCTAACAACAAATGTGCATTTTCCATTATTCTTACATACTCTTTTCTATGTTCATTCATACCACCATTTTCTTCTATTCTTTGCAGTAAATCCTCTAGAGTCATTCCACTTTTACAGCCTATATTGCACTTTATAATATTGTTCATATCTTTATAAACTGTTATTAACCTATTTTCGCATTGGATATACAAAATGTTTTTAAAATTTTCATAAACCTTACCAAGATGCGTTCCTTTTTTTATTTCTATCTCTCCATTTATATAAGCATCACCACATATTACGCTATCGCCACAAACTCTTGTATTAGCACAAACTTTTGCTTCATCACAAATGATTGCATTGTTGCAAACTACAACATTATCATTTATCTTAGCATTCCCATATATCCTAACCTTTTCACGTATCCTAACATCATTCCAAACCGTTGCATTCTCATAAACTGCTGCACCATCGTAAATCCAACATTCCCCATCATGGCTAAGATTGTATTCATTTTCAACGAAGCCTCCCACATCGCCTTTCTTTACATCTCCAAAATCTTTTAAAGCTTTAACTCTATATAATCCTTTTATATTACTTTCTATTAATTCATACTTTTTTTCCATTTTTACACTCCTTAAAATCATGTTTTTATTACAATTTTAAATCAATAAGTTCAATTGTTCCTATAGGTATCATTTGTTTTTCATCTTTTATAAGTCTAGGTATAGATTCTATTTTTCATTGCCATCATAAAATCCACCTGCTAAAACTTCGTCTTCTATTAAAACTTTTCTCAATCTATTTCCACATACTGGACAAAAGTTTATCTCAAAAACTTCATTAAGATTCATGTTTTCTATTATTAAATCAAAATTTTCGTTTATATATACATCTACGCTACAAATATCTTCAACACTTTTTAAACTATTTTTATTCTCTTTATTGCAAAATTTACACATATTCTTAAAACTCCTTATATCTATTTGGTATTATAGGGAACTTATACACTTTTATTCTACTGTCAATAATATCTCTTCTTTTACATGCCTCTAAAGTTTCATACATATTATCTCTGCCAACTGAGTTATCTGTATGGATATACACCTTGTTCACTTTAATGCCATTTTCACATATATACTTAACTAAATCATAACCAGTTTTTCTTAGATTACCATTTTCATCTTCGCCTAAATCATGATCTAATGATAATATATTAACTTCATTGCTGGTTAATAATTCAACAGCTTCTTCATAAGTTCTAGCTATCGTAAATCCTTCAGGGCATAATCTCAAGTCGTCAACATAAACATTTATCATGTCATTTAATTTTATATTTTCTGTGTTTACTTCTACAATGGCAGGTTTCATTGCTTTCATATTCAAAAAACTCCTTTATCTTTATATTTTAAAAAGAGAAAAATATTTTAATAATTAACAAAGATGTTATTACACTTGCAACATCTAGCATTAAAAATTTTTTAAATATTACTTTATCCTTAAAAATAGTAAAAAAACAGCACCTAAACAAAAAATATAATAAGCTAAAAATCACTAAAAAACTATTTAATGCTTTCAGCTTATCAAAAACACTAATGTGATAACTCATTTGTTTATTTTCTCCTTTCTTTACATCTCCAAAATCTTTTAAAGCTTTAACTCTATAAAATCCTTTTCTATCGCTTTCTATTAATTCATATTTCTTATTCATTTCATTTCCCCCAGCCTTTTAAAATAGTTATTTTAATTAATTCTTTCACTTTTTAAGAATTTTATTATATCTTTTACTCTTGTACTTTTAAATTTGGTACTTTTCCCTATGCTATCGTTTACCCAATAAATCACTTCAACTTCATAACCTTTATAACTTTTACTAATATCAATCATATTATCATCAGTACAAGCTAATATTCCATCTTCCCAACAACTTTTAAATTCATAGCCCCAACTTTCTAACAATTCTTTAAGTTTTTTCACAATACACCTTCCCCTTTTTATATTTCTGTAACACTTTTAGCTAATTGTTCTAGTTCTATCTTTTTCTTATCCTCTATTACTAAACTTCTTAGGTAATTACTTACTGTTTTTCCTCTTTTAGAAGCTAAGTATTTTAATTCTATTACTTCGTCTTTTGTAGCCCTAAAACCTACAAGCCTTGTTGTCCCCACAGATCTTCTATCATGTCTTTCTTGAAACTCCATTTAATCGACTCTAGTGACTTTGTTCATTTTTATCACCTCCTTTAAACATATAACAACATACATAAATTAGATTGTAAATATATTTTATTAAATTTTTTTATTTTTCATTAACGCTTTTTAAATTCGCCCTTCTCAAGTTTTTCAATAAACTTTTTATATTTTCTTAAGATGTTTTTATTTAAGCTTGTTGATTTAACATCTTTTATTAATCTTGTTCCTATTTCACCATCTACATATGATAATGTCACTTCTGAAACTGCCATTTTCTTCACTCTACCTTTTCTAGTTGGATTATTTGAATTAACTACTTCTACATCAGCATAATCATGTAATATTTCCTCTTTTTCTGATATCTCTGCATAGCCTTCACTTCCTGTAATAGCTATATATTTATCACTTGTTACATTAACAATATCTTTAACTTTCATTCTTACACCTCTAAATTTAACTTAACTTCATTAACATATCCTATCTTAGGAAATTTGTTTTTTACACCTATCCTATTGCCAATAAATATTACTCTTTCTCTAGCCTGTGGCACTCCATAGTTGGCAGAATTTAGAAATTTTATATCTACTTTATATCCTATTTTTTCAAAATCTTTTTTTATCATTTCTATAACTTTACCTTTAGCCATTGATAATATTCCTTTAACATTTTCTGCAACAAATATTTTAGGTTTTTTATCATTTATGATTCTAAGCATTTCTTTATAAAGAAAATTCCTTTTATCTTCCATACTTCTACTAGTATTAGCTATTGAAAAACCTTGACATGGAAAACCTCCAATCACAATATCAGGATTATCAGGTAAATCATTACTATCGATTTTACAAATATCTCCATAGATGATATGATTTCCTATATTATTTTTATATGTAATTGTAGCATCTAAATCAAAATCATTTGCCCATACTATTTCAAAACCACTATTTTTAAAGCCTAAATCCATGCCCCCCTGCTCCAGAAAATAATGAAATTACAGTATACTTTTTCATTTTTAACCTCCTAATAAAAGCACTCATGTTCATTAGAACAATATGATTTTCTATCTTCATTCTTTAATCTTTTTCTTGTCAATTTCCTTAAATACTTCTTATTATCTCTGTGAATTTTCTTTTTATCAAGTTCATTAGCATCTCTTAATTCCCAACTGTATTTTTCTAAAACGACCCTCTTATATTCATTCATATTTAACCTCAATCTTCTTTATTCTTTCATTTACTCTTGTTTTCAACGCTAAATGTGCAATAAAATATTTCTTTTATTAACATTTATCTTTTGTTTATTACTTTATGTCTCATGTTATGTACAAGTATTATTTACATACTATTAATTTATCATGTGTTTGATTATGAATCATAGTATCAGAACAATAAACCTTATCTATTAAATCAGTTTTTAATATATCTCCATCAAATATACTATTTTCACAATGCGTTACTGCTAAGTATATTTTATTTGCACCCAATTGGTTAAGCTTCACAGCTCCTAACATGAATGTTCCTCCTCTACTACATAGATCATCTACCATGATTGCGTTAAAACGTCCTTTAGGTAAATTTCCTGTTACTTCTAAGGATAATATCTTTCCTGTCTCAAAATCTCTTACTTTATTTCCTACTAATTGATATTTGAAATATGAAAAATTTTTACTGTATCTTTTATATGCTGTAGCATCTGGGTAATAAATAACATCTTTTTCAGGATTTAAGCTTTCTTTATCTATACATACATCTGCAATATATTCGCTAGTTTTACAAACAATACATCTATCTATTAATGCAGGAGTAACATCTGAGTGAGGTTCTAATATATATATTTCTTGAAAATTCAAACTATTTATAAGTTTTGATACATGTTTAAGTGTAAATACACTACCATTTTCACTTCTATCCATTCTTGAGTAAGGCATGTATTTGATCACTAAAAGAGTATTTTCAAATCCTAGATTATCCAATTCCATTTTTACCATCATTAAAAGTATTAAATCTTTATCATCTTCATAGAAAAATTCAATTACATTTTCATCATATTTAGCTATATTCGATATTTTTGTTAAAATATTTGTTTCTCCATTTGGGAATTGGCTTGTTTCTATAGTTGTTTTATTTAAAATTATCATAATTATATCTCTCCATTCTTTATATTATTGATCAATTCTTTTAATGTACTATAAGCAGAATCTAATCCTGCTCTATCATCTAATAAAATGTTATAATATAGCTTATTATATGCAAAATTTATAAAAGGTGCATTTTCATTTATTGAATCATAAGGGATTTTATTATTATTTAAATATTTTTTAATACCTTTATACTTTTCTTCCCCATTGCAAGTATAAACTATCAAGTAAAACCCTAATTCTTTACACTCTCTCAACAACTCTGTAACTTTGTCAAATTTATACCCTACCCCGTGATAATCATAAACCGTATTATCAAAATCATAGGCTACTATTAGACTTTTATGTTTTCTATATTCATTCGTTAGTCTTGTTAATTGATTTTCTCTGTTAATAAAATAATCCATATTTATTATATTACATAGCTATTGTAATAATAGCTATGTAACCTCTCCTTTACTAAGCTTCTATTATTCTATTTCTTATTTCTTGTAGACTTGTTTCTCTAAGCAATTTACCATCTTCAAATAAAGGTCTTAATAAATTACTGTTTTCAAATTCCTTACTAGTCTTCATATCTAATTCATCTCTATAAACTAAATTATTTAAATTATTCCTATAAACGTAAACCCTACCTCTTTGAGACTTCTTAACTCCATTATCTGTTACAGGATTTTTAAATAAAAAGTTTTCTTCGCCTCCTATAACTGCATAAGTTGATTTAAGAGCAAATCCAAATGTATCCCTAGTGTTATAAGCAAAAGAAAATGCTATAAGTTGAACTTTTGTCTAAATAATGGTTTGTCAGAAATATCTTTTGAGAATATTTCTGTAGAAAATTCTAAATGAACTCTATATCTTTTAAATTCTTCAAGAATTTCTTGTTCTATATTATAAGCGCTAAATAAAGTTGTTTCTAGTGTATATACTACCCTTAACTCATTATATCCACATCTTTTTATTTCTGATCTTAGAGAATCCATTCTTCTCTTTACTTGTGTAGATATACCAATTTTGTAATATTCTCCATTATCTATACTTAGATAATACAAATATGCTTTTTCACTCTTTCTATGCTCATTTCTTTTAAAGAAATCCTCCGAGTAACCGCCAGCCAATACACCACTAGAAACCAATTCTTCGATTTTACACTTGAAACATCCTTGCCCAGTTAAATGTTTTTGTGCTTTTTTAGTAAATATTTCTTTATGTTTTTTGCAATATATTTTTACCTTACTTTTTCTATTAATGTAGGTGTTCTTGTTTTCTTCTAAATAAATATACTTATCACCATGAATTTCTATAGCTTTCTTTAAGAAATTATCATAACTTTTTGTTTTCGCCTTTGTTCTATTATTAAACCCACATTCTGAGCAACCAAATCCACAAACTAGAAAATTTCTAGGAAGTTTTTCAAACCATCCATGTTCTCTACACTTAATCCTTATTATATTTCCAGTTATCCCAGTATAATTTGATAGGTCATATTCAAACTTATCGCCATACTTTTTATAAGCTTTTTCTAAAAACATTTCCTTTGAATCTGGTTGTTTTTTGTATCTTATTATTCCTTTAGATGTTATCTTACGTCCTTCATTTGCACATTTTTCACAACCATACTTCCCATTAAGATGTTTGTCTGGATTTTGTTCAAATTCTCCATGTTTTGGGCATATTATAATTGATTTGGTTTTTGCATTAACATAATTAAATTTACTATAATCAAAGAAATTGTTATATTTTTTATTTGCTTTTTCTATAAAACTTTCAAAATAACTTGACTTTACCATTATTTATCTCTCCATTCAGCTTATCGGACTATATCTTATTCTACACCTTTTCTATAAATGTAGAACCCTCCTGTTTCGGGGAACACCCTACTCTACTTTCTTCGTGCAAACGCCTTATTCTCTTTCGAGTTATATTTATGATTTCGATAGTCTCTGAACGTTTTTCTTTTAAGAAACTTCGCTACTGATTGTCAATTGTTAAACACTTAGGACTGTATCTTTACAGCTTTTATTTCACCATATGTCATCTTAAAGATTTTTTCTGCATTTCTGCAACATTCACACTTGCCTTTTCAAGCTATGTTGTAGTTCTTTAAGCTTTATGACGTTCCAGTAATTAAGGAGGTTTTGACACACAATTGCTTGTATGAAAGAGCCATTATATTAACCCGATTCCGAACACAACATTAATTGAAGCGAACCCTTTTTTCGCTAATCTAGTACATATCTCATTGCATCTTTGAAGTGTAATTGCATCGCCATATATAGCGCCTATATGACTATCTAAAACTTTATATCCTTGTTTTGTTATAGTTCCTCCAAATTGTTCCCATAACAATTCAATCACACCTTTTCTTTCGCTTTCTGTTTTTCCATTAGGATTTCCACATAGAATATCTATTGGTTCTCCCGAATCTGGTCTTATTACAATCTTACCATCTCTTTTCATAATATCTTCATGTAATCTAGGAAGATAATTATTTATTACATTCCATAAATCCCATGTATCAGAAACTATTGATACTAAACCATTAGGATAAACTTCATTTATTAATCTTTTATAAGTTTCAAATTCCTTTTCTTGCCCATAAGCACATTGAACACTATGTTCTGTTGCACTGATTGACGTTCCTATCATTTCATTTTCTATATTTGAGTTATAATTCTTTTCTAAATACAATATTCCTGGTATCGAATCAGTACCAACAAAGTTCAATAAATGCCCTGCACCTGATGTTTTAACAGTTTCTAAAGAACTCATTCCTCTCATACTGAAATCATGCCCTTGGAAGGCTACATCATTTAAAAAATCATTGTTTTCTTCGACTGTCTTATTGTACCATTCATTTAATATATTTCTATATGTATGGGATATTGTCGCTGAGGTTGTAGGTTGCCATAACATTGTACTCATAAGTGTTTCTAAATAATTAGTTATCCAAAAAAAATCGTCAACTGTATTCTCTATTGTCAGCATTGGTACTCTAATTGGTACTAAAGTTCCTTCATCAACTGCACATATCTTTATTGGTAAATATCCTAACTCATGTAGTGCTTTTATATGGCTAGTATCTACTTTTTCTTTACCTAAGCAATGTTTTATTACTCTTTCATATTCCTCTATAACATCTTCTAATTTTCTATCAAAAAAGTTTTCGTTGAAAAAATCTATTAAATAATCCTTTATAAATCCTTGAAAACCAAAAGCTACTACTTCATTTATCCCTTCTATTCTGCTTGTTCTTGGCGTCCATGTTGAATATATCTTAGTTGTGTTCACTGGATATTGTTCTCTGTGTGATGTTTTATAAAAATCACATAATAAAGTTGCTGGATAAAAATTCTTTCTCATAATAAAATCTCCTCATTTCTCATAATTTATTTTATATTCCTATAATATTGTTCAGCTCTATCTCGTTTATATCGTATTTATCTGTAATATAGAATCTCATCTGTTTCTTTATGTGATTCATATAAAATTCTTAACTGTCTTTGATTTAATTCCATTGCTTTTTTAACCCATTCTGCAACTATCGGACTTTTATATTCTTTATTTATATCTAATGTTTTTTTAGATTTAATAGCTTTTTTGTATTCTTTTATTAATTCATCTAAATTTTTATTATACTGTGTTGGAATTGCTTCTTTATACAATTTTATGATTATATCTTTGTACATCTCATATGTTGTAAAATCTCCAACAGCTTCATTTTCTTCTTCTAAAAATAACTTCACAGCATCTTCTATCTTTATATTTGATAAAATTAATTGGATAGCTCTACCATAACAAAAAGCAATTTCGTAAATATAAGACTGTAAATTACCTTGTTCTTCGCAATAATGTATTAGTGCTTGTTCTAAACTTTCATTTAATTCTCCTTTGTTTAATATTTCCACAGTTATTTCTTTTAATGATTTCATAATAAACTCTCCTTTTTATTTTATATTTTAACATCTTCTGTTTATTACTCTCTTTAGCTTATGAATTTATTATATCATATATTGGAAAAATATTCAATAATTTATTTTAAATTTTTATAAATATTTTTAACTATTCTGATACTCTGACTGGCAATATTAGATCAACATCTTTGTCATCATTGCTGAAAATATAAATAGGGCTTATCTTGGTATTTAATTTAATCTTAATGTAAGCCAACCCTTTTTTAGTTTTTAATGCATCTTCCAAATACTTATAATTCAAATATATTTCAAAACACTCATTATTTAAATTTTCTATATTATATAATTCGTTTTCGGATTTAACTTTTATGCCAATATTTGAGTTAGATATTATATAATTATCCTTGCTAAATTTCAACTTAACTATCTTATAGAAATTATCTTTTACTAATTTCAGATTGTTTAGTAAAAGTACAGGAGATAAAGTAATATACTTATCGTATTCTTGATCATACCTTATAAGAGAATCATAATTAATATATTTACTCTTATCTAATGGTGAAAATATAGTTATTATTGTTTCGTTACTATTTATAAGCTTTACTGTTACATGTGTATCATTAAACTCAAACTTGCTAACACAATTCTTTTTACATAGTTTTGATAATATTTTAGCTACATTGCCATGTATGTTATATTCTCCGTTAATAGATATACTAAGTGATTTTTTAGAAATCCTATATCCATCTAATCCACAAATTATATTCTTATTCCAGTTAATATGTTGTATGATAGGTCTTATTTTTTCTTTAGATACAAAAGTGTATAAATCACAAAACTTAATAGTATCAGAATAACTCATTATAGCTGTTTCATTTGAAATAAACTCATCAATAGGCTTATAAATATCCATATAATTTTCATAATCTATTTTAAATACTAAATTTTCAATTTTTGCTAATTTATTATTCCAATCTATATGGATGTATTCTGATTTAATATTATCCAATGTTTTAAAGAAATTATGTTCTATACTTATTGTTCTTTCTAAAGGATTTTGTATAAGTATATCTAAACAAACTACAAAGTTATCTTTAACAGCCATTAGTTTATCTTTATATAATACTATTTTTCCCTTAGTTCCTGAAACGCCTTTCAATATTTTATATGCTTTATTTAAATTTTTAACATTTATTCTACTCATCAATATTCTCCCCTATTATATTCCTGTAGAAATCATCTCTTGTCTTTTTAACAATATAAAATAATATATTTGTCCCTATCAAATAATTTTCTCATAACAGTTAGACAAGTTTAATGTTTCTTTGTAATTGCATAATTTTTTATTTCTTTAATTTACATACGAAACTTATTGTTTTTATTTTTGAAACTTAGTATTCAAGCCATTCATGGATACTTAATTTCAAAAAATGAATGTTTATATATTGTAAATATACTATATCTTATATTGAAAACCTTAAACATTCATTTTTTATACAAATTTCAGATTTCTATATTTTCTATCAATTACTGTTTTACTTATCTTTTTCGCTTCTTTAACATATGTATCGGATAGCCTAACTACATCTGTTTTATTAATTCCTATAAAAATAATAGCAGAATAAACCTAATTATCCTGCTATTATTTTACCATATTATGTTATTATGTTCAATATTTATTTTTAAATTTTAATAAATAAAACTATTTAATCTCCCCTAATAAACCTTGTAAAAATGTATTTCTACTAAAGTTTTGTGACTTTCTCAATGAGCTTTGAATAACATCTGTACTTCCTACATGATACAACCCAACTTTTGCTCTTGAACTAGCAACATATAGTAAATTCCTATCTAAGAAAAATTTATGTGCCTTTGGAGTTATCATAATTACATATTTAGCACTTGAACCTTGTGATTTATGTATGGTTAAGCAATATGATAAATTTAACTCATCTAATTGTGATTTTTCATATTCTATCTTCTTACCATCAAAATCAACCGTCAAAACTTCTTTTTCTATTTTACATATAACACCTACATCTCCATTAAATATAGCTTGTTCTTCTCCATCTTCATCGACAGCTTTGTAATTATTTTTTACTTGCATAACTCTATCATTAACTCTAAAATGAATTTCTACCTCATTCCTTTTACATATAACTTCTTCTTTATCTTTATTTTCAGGATTAACTATACTTTGAATCATATTATTTAATACTATTGTCCCATAATTGCCTTTATTGTAACTTGTTAGTACCATAATATCATCAACAGATATGTTTTTATTTAATAAGTTTTTATAAAGAGTAATTAAACATTTAGAAGATTTTTCTTGTTCTACATTTATAAATGTATAATCTTTATTAACGCCGAAAGTTTGAATAGGTTTGTTATTCTCAAGGTATTGCTCTCCTAATCTTATTTTTGTAGCAACATAAGATAACCCGCCTTCACCATATCTGAACACTTTGGTCAATAATGATGTTGGAATAGCTTCACTGTGAATCATATCATGCGCTATATTACCTACTCCAACAGATGGTATCTGTGCAGGATCTCCTATGAAAAGTATTTTTGTTTTAGTAACATCTATTGCTCTTAATAAATCTCTTAGAAGTTTAGAATCAATCATCGAAAACTCATCTACTATAACTACATCATAAGGTAATTTATTTTGTAAATTATAAGCAAATCCTTCACCAGGGTTGTAACCTAACCCTCTATGAATTGTTTTAGCTTCTCTTTTAGTATAATCAGCTAATACCTTAGCACTTTTTCCAGTAGGTGATAACATACAATAAGTTATTAATTCGCTTTCCAACATCTCTATAATAGCTTGTACGCTAAATGATTTACCTGAACCACCGACACCAGCTAGTATACTTACATTATATTTACATATGTTCTTTAATGATTCTGTTTGTTCTTCAGTTAGCTTAAATCCTTGAACTGTTGTAAAATCTTTATAATCAACATCAAATTTGGTATTATTATTCTTTAACTCATTCAATATATTTTTAATTTCTACTTCTGCACATCTAGTTTCTAAAAAAGACACCCTATTAGTTCCTTTTTCTATATAAATATCTTCGTCATTTAGAATTACATCTTTAAAAAATGATATTGATTCATGTGCCAATTCTTTGAATTGTGAATATAATTTTTTTAAATCTATCCATACATTACCATTAGTTTCATTCTCATTTAATAAATAAATTATACACGCCCTAGCTCTCATGAGAGAGTTTCTTTTGTGAGGGTATTTTCCCATAATGAAATCATCTGCTGTTTTAAAACCCACTCTATTTAACTTGCAAAGACAAGTATAAGGATCATTTTCCATACGTTCCTTTATTTTATTTATAGAATGATAGGCATTATATAAGTTTTTCATCATAGTGAAAGTCATTCCGTAATCACTATATTCTTCGACTAATTCTATTAAGCTAAAATTCTCTATAACCTTGGCTTTGATCTTATTCATTTTTTTATTTTTAATACCTTTTAACTTTGATACGTCTATTGGTTTTTCTTTTATAATCATATCTATTATATTAGGATAATGAAGCAATAATTCATCCACATCTTTCTTACTTAATATAGATTCTAAAAACTTATTAGTTGTCTTAGCATCTATATCGGCACTATCTCTATGAATTTTAACTACAGTATAATTATCATATTGCCCTTTTTTAGAATACTCAACATCTATCTTATATAATGTTTCAGTAAGTAAATCAGGCATAATACCTGAAATGCTCATACTTTTATATTTAGGATGTAATTTTACACAATCCTCATATTTCTTTATAGGGTGAAAAGAATAAATCTTAAAATCTCCCTTTTCAAAAATACTTTTTCCTATGTATCCTTCTATTGTTATACTCATACTCTTACACTCTCCCATATATTACATTATTACTTGCCATTTAGTTAAACTTGTTTCTATTTCATCTGTTTTAATCCATTCGTTATTTATTTTCTTTCTTTTGTTATTTTTAGATATTTCTAATACTTTTAATACTGAATATTGACCAAAAGGTTCTTTTCTCATATCAGTTTTCTTACATTTCCATGTTTCAACTGTCCCCTCTTTAAGGTTATACATTCTTAATTTAGGTGTATATTTTGTATCTATTTCCGTAACTATATAAACATTTTTAGGCAATTTAGCAATTGTAGTTACTTCATATCCTAAATATTCTTTCTCAGCTTCTATTTGTTCTTTTATATTTAATGATTTATTTTCCATTGTTTTTTCAACTTCTATTATTTCTAACAATCTTTTTTGCTTTGTTTCTTCTTTAAGATTTTTGTTCTTTAATTTAGTTTCATATAATTTAATTATATCTAACAGTTTTTTATTTTTTCCAAATTCACTAAAGTAATTTAAAGATATTAATATTCTTAATTGTTTAAAATTAGCACTACAATTTTGTTTGATATAATGAAGCAATTCAGTAAATGAATTGAATTGTTTATCTTTTAATGAATAAAGTTCTTCGGCTACTTTTGCATTTAGAAACTTTATAGATGCTATTCCCTTATATATTGAATTAGTTTCCTTGTTAAAGAAACAACCATCTTTAGAGTATCTAAATTTAGCATTATTTAAATTTATACCTATATTTTTTGCATATTCTACAATCTTAGCTGTCTTTTCATGATCATCCATATTTATATTTAATGCAACTGTTAAAAATTCTAATGGATAATAGTATCTTAAATATGCGCAAATATAACCTATATATGTATATGGTTCTGAATGGTTAAGCGAAAACAAATATTCAGAAGCATCGTTTATTATTTGAAGAAAGTTAACTATTAAATTTTCAGCTTCATCACTTTCTACATTGTATTTCTCTTTCATTGTTTTTACAAAACCACTTTTTATATTAGGTATAAATTGCTCTGTTCCTGTTTTTTTAGCAAATCCACGTCTTACAATATCAGCTTCTCCCATTGTATAACCACAAAACTTATTTAAAAATTCTATTATTTGCTCTTGGTACACAAGATATCCATTCGTTGATGCTAATAAATTATTTAATGCTTCATGTCCATTATCTCTAAACTCTCCTCTTGCCAACGCATCACGGTACGAAGCTCCAGCGGGTCTTATTGCTCCATTCCCCATAGTTACTAAGTCTAAATATTTAAAGTTAGGATTTTTCTCTTTTATTTTATTTATAGTGTTTTCACTTAAAAGAGTTTTTAAAAACGCACCAGCACTATCAGACTCCCATTGAAATATTAACAAATTATTATCTGCTATTGACTTCCATACATTTTCATCATCTGGAACATTTTCAGGAATTAATCTTTCTATATTAGCTAATTTACAAGTTTCATTTATCAACTGAATATTATCAAGCCCTAATATATCTAATTTGGTAAAGTTTTGAGCATCAATACATTTCATACTCAACATTGAAACTGGTCTTTCGCAAGTTGATATAGAACATAAACCAACTACTTCTTCTAATGGAATAGGTGACACTATTGTTCCACAAGGGTGCGTTCCTATTGATACTATAGTTCCATTTATTATATCTACATATTCAAACACCTCTGGATATTCTTTTCTCATCTTTTCTTCATCATCTTCTACATTACTACATATATAATCTGCTATTTTTAAATATCCTTTTGTGGTTTCTTCAATTTTTTTAGATGTAAAACTAGATATTTTCCCGTAATTCTTAACTTCATTATCTGACATATATAAAGCTCTGCACACGTCCCTTATAGAACCTTTTAAAGCCACTGTATTAAAAGTTACTATATCTGCACAATATAACCCCTCTTTTTCATATATATAATCTTTGACTACTTCTCTTTGGTTTGGTTGCCAATCGGTGTCTACATCAGCTAAGCTTACTCTCTCTAAGTTCATAAAGCGTTCAAAACTCATATTATGTTTAATTGAATCTACATCAGTCATTCCTATTATATAAGCTATTAAACTACCAGAAACAGATCCCCTTGAATATCCAGGGAATATTCCTTTTTCTCGCATATTAGATTTTATATCTTCGTCTAATAATAAGAAGTCTACCGCCCCGTTGTGTATATACGTATCTAATTCATATTTTATTCTTGGTATGTATTCTGATTTATAATTTTCATATTTATTAATTCCTCTAATTAATATTCCAGCATTTATTTTTTGCTTTAAAACAGATAAACCATCATCATATAATTTAGGGTACTTATAAGACTTATCTATTGAAAAATCTTCAACCATATTAGATAGAACCAATGTATTATTTAAACATTCTTCTATTTTAGCAACAGGCATTATATCTTGATTATTGAATAATGTTAATAACTCATCATAGGTCTTAAATGTTATATCCCAACCATCTTCATTGTCAAAGTGAATGTTTTTTGCTTTTTGAAGTATCGTTCTGCCTTTTGCATGGGTATCATTTAGCGCATGGGTATCAGTTCCACATATTAACCTAATTCCAGTTTGCAAATGCATATCATATAACTTTTTATTTAAACGTATTTGACTATTTACGTTATGATGTTGAATTTCTAAGAAACATCTATGTTTATTTTCTTTCATAAAATTTAATATAACATCTTCTAACTCTTTATTTGCTTTCCCAAAAAATCCTCCCAAACATGCAGAAGTTATTGCTATATTATCACTTGTATTTAATAAATCCTCTACTGTTATTCTAGGTGAATAATAATAACTTCCATTCTTTCTATTGAATGATTTTGAAGCTAATTTATTTAATTCTAGAAAACCATCATAGTTTAAAGCATACATACAACAGTGATAATTATCTCTAATTTTTTCTTTTAATGTCTTAGTTATATACATTTCAATAGCATGAATATATTTTAATCCATTTTCTTCGCAACATTCTTTCTTTTTATACCAATCAAATACACTGCCATGTTCGGTAAATGCTATAGCTGTCATATTTTCTTCTTTTGCTTTTTTTATGTATGATTCATATTTAGTTACACTATCTATTGATGTTACCCCATTACTATAATCTGTATGTAAATGTAACACATTATATATTTTATTCATATTTCAAAAAATCCCCCTATTATCTGAATTAATTATTAACTTTTTGCTATCTATTTTTATCTATCTATCATACACAAACTATTTCCTATAAAAAATAATAGCAGAGCAACCTTAATCACTCTGCTATTATTTTACCATATTATGTTATATTTTTCAACTATTATTCTAAATTTTTATAAATTTTCTAATTCAGTTAGTATATCAATGTCTTCTTTTGAGTATTTTTCATTTTTTAAACTATCTAAATATTGAGAATAATATTTACAATGTTTTTTTACACCACACAACACATTACAATAATATGTGTCATTATTGCAAACTTTATTTTCCGTCCAATTAGTTTCATCTTTCCCTTTTGAATTAATGTCATTTATATCAGTTGTCATTTGATTTATTAATTTATTTATATTATATTCATCAACAATTCCATAAACATAACAATCTTCCAATTTATAATTATCTTTTATCCCATCGGGTAATATATCTAAGTTATTATTCATTAAACATTCATTATATGTTATTTCAGCATCACAATCGCTATATCCATGTTCTTTCATATCTTTCTTTAGTTGGGTTCTAATACTAGCTATCCATTTATGCCTTTCTGCTTGTTTTATAACATCAGAAAGCTTATATTTATCTTGTATGGACTGGGGTAAACTGCTTAAAGAATTTCTCTCTATCAACTCATCTAACATAGATTTTATTTCTTTTGGTTTTAAATTAGGATATTCTAAAACCAAATCTTTTTTAAGTTGAGTTTTGATTTTACTAATAAGCTCGTCCTTCTTCACACAACTTGTTTTAGATTTACCATTACATTCATATGTTACATTTATCATATGATCATATCTGATATTGGCATATTTTAAGAAATTCCATCTAATATCTATCGTTTCTAAAGGCACTCCTAATTGATTTAATCCTAATGCATATAAAAGCAATTGTTTTTGCTTATCTAGCAATTTCTCGCCTTTAAATTCACTAATAGACGAAGTTTTATAGTCTGTTATAACTACTTTGCCATTTTCTTTATGAATAGCATCTACATAACCTACAAATATATTTCCATTAACATCTACCCATATTTCTTTTTCTGATATTACTTTGCTTTCAACTGGTATATGATTATCAAAGAAATGCACTATACAAGATTTATATTTCCCCATCATAGCTAAGTTTTTATCTTCATCATTACTAAATTTATAATCTGATATTTCAACATCTAAAAAGTTTTCTTCAAAAGTATTTCCCATATCTTCGTATCTAACTTCTTTGTTGTAAAATTTCTCCAATATATCATGTGCGTATGTCCCACAGACACTATAAATATTATCTTCTGATTTATGTTTTAAAATCCTACTTAAATAATATTCATGTTGACAATTTTTTAATGTTGATACTCTACTATAACTCCATATAGGGAATTTTTCACCATACATATCCTTAAATTTTTGCGGTATTACTAACTGTTTTCTCTCTGCCATTCTCATTACTCTCCATTATACTTTATTCTATGATCATATAAAAACTTCCACTTTTTTATCCCTCTATCTACAGGACTATCTTTTTCTTTTAGTAGATTCCATTTGTCATATATATAACTTATATTTCTATACAAATCAAATCTTTTGCAAATTTTATTTATATGTTCTAAATCTACATCTTTATCAAAAGCTATTATTATCTCTTCTACATTTAATTTTAGCAACATTTTAAATTGTGTACTAGATATATCATGACATCCTACAGCTACGCCTATGCCATAGCCCATCATATCAGCTTTCATAACACTTTTTTCTGCTTCAAATATTATTACCTTGTTTCTCTTTTTTATTTCTTCTATATTCAAAGATAAAGCGTATAGATTATTACTTTTCATATATTCTGTTTTAAGCATACTCATATATTTATTTATCTTTAGTTCCTTAAAAGCTTTTATTGTTGTTCTTCCAACTATGCCAGCTATTTTAGTCTTATCATCATGTTTTAAATGTGGGAATAATATTCTCTCACTCCTATAATCATATCTAACTAAATACTTATCTAATATCGTTTGAGAAATTAAAGCGTCATTTTTTATTAAATCAATATGAGGTATTTTGCTATATGAATTTAATATATCCAAATCATAATAAATTTGTTCTTTAATAACCCTATTATTCTTTCTTTTGTAAGTTTTGTAATAAGATAAATCTATTCCGCCTTGTGTTTTCTTAGAGGTGCTTTTATTTGATAAACCTAAGATATTACAACAGTAATTAATAGCACTTGAAAATCCACATTTATTTATAAACATTATTAAATTATAGAGATTAGGTTTTTTACCATTATTACACTCTATTTTTCTTGTATGAGCCAATACAGTTAATATAGGATCTGTATAAACTACTGTACTACAATGATTATCACCATCAGGCATGGAACATGTAACATATCTGCCACACTCTTTTATATTTCCCATGCCTAGTTTTTCTAATATAAAAGGTACACATTTGTTAACACTTATGTATTCCGATAATTCTCTAATATCCATTTTTTACCTAGCAATTTATAGGAATATTAGTTATACCTATTTCATTATAGACAAATGTTCCAAAATCATGTTGTGCAACTATTTGATATTCTTGTGCTGTTCCAAATCTATTTTTTTCAACAAATACTATAGTATGTCTTTTATTTGAATCTAAATGCACTTGTTGCGTAGATGTTGTTCCTTGTATTGGCTTAACAACCTTTAGCTCATTTTTTTCGCATGCAAATTCATCTGAGTGCATTTTTCTAAGTAATAAACAAACTGAAGCAACATCAATTACATTTTTGGACATACCTAAATCATTAGCGCTTAGATATCTATTTAATATAGATCCTTTTCCTAATTGTAGAGTACATACTAAAGCAACATTTAAATTTGAAGCCTTAACTAAATCATCTAATTCTTTCATTTGCTCTTGCATATTTAACCAGAAAACTTTACTATTATCTGCATCTGCGCTTAACTTAAATGTATCTATAGCAAATATTTTAATCCCCATTGCTGAGTATTTTTTTATTGATCTAACGACGGTTTTATGATTATAAGTTTTAAATTCAACTATTACTATTTTATTATTTTTTGTTTTTTCTTCAAGAATTTCTTTACCCTTTTTTAACCATGTAAATTCTTCAGGTGTAAATCCACCATCTCTCCATCTTATTTTATTAAACTTCTTAGATTGTCCTTCTAACACTACATTATTTATTATCCATGTTAAAAGTTCTTGCTTAAATTTACTAGCATCTTGCTCATTTAAAAAGAATACTGCTGGTTCTTCATTTTTGAATACCGAAACCAATAGTTGCTGAATTAAGAAAGTTGACTTTCCTGAACCCGATTGTCCAGCTATAAGTGTTATAGCGCCTAAATTAATTCCGTTTATTGTACTACTTAATATTGGGGAATCTATAGGTAACCCTTTTTTCATACCTTTGTTAGAAGATTCTATTAACTCATCTAATCCATCATCTACCATACATGTGGTAACATCTTCATTTATATTTATGAATATATTATTAAATTTAGCTGTGTAATAGTCATACAACTGATTAAGATCTAATCTACCCAATGTTTTAAATTCTTCTTCTTTAATATTCATTACATTGTTGATTTGATAAAACGCCGACCATTTTTTTAAATCATCGACATACGCATGGATCTTTTCTTTCTCCACTGTACCCAATACATCTTCGACCTTTTCAAACCCATCATATTTATTATACTTCTCTTGTATTGCAATTGGAGATTGCTTTATAAATGTATCAACATCTAATTGTGTTATGCTTTTTAATCCCTTTTGTGCAAGTTTTTTACCTATTGCAAAAAAGAATTGCCATTCTTCATATAGAAAATCTTTAAATGTTAATTCTTCATAATCTAAGAACAGCTCTGGATTATCAAAGAAACACCCTATTATATTAGATTCTAATAATTTTGTAGACTCTTTTATTAATTTATTTTCCAACTAAATTTCCACCTTTCTTTTACCATAAATCTTCTAATAAGTTAGCAACTGAATTTGCATTTATATCATTCTTATTCTTAAATTCTTGTTTAAACTCTGTTTCTATTTTCATAGCATCTAATTTTTTATCTTGTTTCTCTTTATTTAAATGCCTGATATATAAATCATTTATATCGTTTAATACAATAGCCATTGTATAATCAAACTTATTATTTTCGCTTTTAAATACCTTACTTGATATCGCTCTTTGTATATGATTTTTTTTCATTTTAAATGCTAAGGTGATAATAGGATAACTATATCCATCTTTAGATAAACTTTCACCTTTTTTTAATAATTTTCCATTTCGTAAAGATTGTAATCTATTCCTCATATATGGGGTTAATTGCATTTCTTTACTATAACCTAAGATTTCTTTTTTTACATATTCATAACATTCTACCCATTCGGGATATTCATTATTTTTCTTTTCTTTTTCATTTTTTAATTTAAGATATTTTTCTTTGCAATTTAAACTTTTATGAAATTTTCTTGTTATTTCTTTGCTCCCATTTTTTATCTTTAATTTAGCTATTTCTACGTCATTTTCTATTATTTCTTCTTTACAATACCAACATTTATATTCACTCATTACTTCACCTTTAAAATACAAGGGGAAGAATTGTTCTCCCCTATTTATTACATTTCCTTTAATTTAGCTACAACTTCCTTTAGTTTTTCAAAACAAGCTGGATCTTTGTAACTTGCAATTCCTTTATCTTTTAACATTTGAGAAACCATAGATGTATTAGAAGGATTAGCTTCTTTTAATTTTTTAAATAAATCAGTAAATTCCTTAACTAAATCATCAAAGTTTTGTGTTTCTTCAGCCATAGCGTCCATATTCTTTTCTATTGCTTTATCATAATTTGTTTTTACTGTTTTTAATCCGCTATTCTTTTCTATATATTCCCTGAATAATTCATAAGAAGGATTTTCAATAACTTGCCCTATTTTTAACGTTCTAGTTGTATCTTTTTCAACTTCTGCATAATACTTCATTACTCCTGTTGCCAAATCCTTCTTTTTATATAATCTTAATATAACGTCATAGTCATGTTCAGAATTTTTTCTTAATGCAGGTTTTTCGCCTACTTTGACATTGTCACCACCAACTTTTTGCATTATATCTTCTTTGTGAGCAGTTGATATAATAGTTATTCCTTTTGCGCTTGCTTGAGCCTTTAAAAGTCTTAATCTATTTGAGTTAAGTTTTATTTTCCCATATCCTCTCATAGAAATCGTTTGATCGTCTACATTTCCACCTTTTTTCTCTGCCCTTTTTTCTTCTAATTCCATACAAGCAACTTGCATACCTTCGTAGATATAAGTTTCACTATCTATTATTAATGTCTTACAAAGATTATTTTTTATTACTTCATCAATAACATCTAAAGTGTCGTAATAATTTGATGTGTCTGCTACAGCAACTATATTCTTTCCATATTCAGGATCATTCTCATAGACACCTAACTTACTCTCAGAATCTAATACAGCTACATCTGGGAAACTTAATCCTAAGATTGATTTTCCCGCTCCATTTTCCCCATAAAACATAAATTTTAATCCTTGTACTCTTGATTGTGGTTTTCTTAATAAATTTGCCATACTCTTAATCTCTCCTATACTCTCTATAATTTTAAATTTAATATTTATGGCTACTCTCACTCACCACACTCATTCTCTGTTATGTAATTTTAAATTTTAATATTTATTATAGGTTTTCTAATTCGTTTAAAAACTCATCTTCCGATTCAATGTCATCTGCCATATTTTCAGTTACCGAATCATCAACTAATAAAGAATCTAAGTATTCTAATGTAAACTCATCATCTGCCATGTCAATTTTAGGCATTTTTTGGTCTTGCATTTTCTTCATTACTGGTCTTCTCAACAATAGTTCGTCCACTCTATCTCTATTAGCAAACATTCCTAAAACTTCATCAAGAGTATATAATCCGCTGTCTATTAAATCTCTAGCTTCATCATTTAAATCTTCTTCTTTAACGTTTGCAACTATATAGCCCGATTTGAAATAACCTTCTATATTCAACCTTCTAACTGTATCATTCTCTACTGTAAAGAATCTTTTAATCATTTTTTCAATAGTAGCTTTCTTCTCAGGCGTCTCTGCTCTCATTATAAATTGTAAAGGTAATGCTTGGAATACATCTTTTTTCTTTTTAACATGGACTCTGGCGTTTAATTTAGAAATTCCTTCTTCCCATGCAGTCATATCTACGCTATTCTTATCTATTAATATATTTTGTGTAAAGTTAAATTTGCATTCCATTTCTTTACCTTCATCTTCATTTCCATTAAGTAAATATATTGATTGTAAATCAAAATTTCTTTGAGTTTCTCCGTTATATTCTGAATACTTAACTGTTCCTGTCATTCTAACTTTATTTTTAGTTGCTAATGGCATGATTTGATTTAAAAATTGAATTGCGTCAAATGCAGTTAAAAATTTATTAAATTCCCATGTTTTATATTCTTTACCTTGTTTATTGGTTGCTGTCTTTTTGCCAATTCCAACTTTTATAAAGGATAAATCATCAACTAAATCTAACATATTTTCATTATGTCTGTCAGCAAATGAAATTTCTAAACTATTTTTTTCTTTAGATATAGCGAATATCTTCTTTCCCTTTACTATATCGTACCCGTCTGATATTCTTATGTATAAACTTTCACCGTTATCCCCTTCTACTTTTGGGTTAAAAGTATTCATTACCCAATTGGGGTTGTTTTTTGAAGGTGTTTGGATAGAAAATGTTTTAGAATCTACATTTATATACCCTACTATATCAAAATAACCTAGTGTTTGTTTTTTATTTATCTCTGCCATACTTTAAATTCTCTCCTTTAAAATACCTACTCTCACTCGGCTTATTATTTAATTTTTATTCTCTGTAAACTTAATAAAATCACAATTTTATTAAAATTTAATCGACGTTTTTACGTTATTTTTCCTATGTTAGTTTTCGGTTTTTATATGTATTTTATAGTTATTTCCTACTACTATTATATTTTACCATATATTTGAATACCTGTCTATATTTATTTTAAATTTTTATAAATATTTTTATTATTCTTCACAGGCATTATTATGCATAAACCATAGTTTAGCACAAGCACCAGCGAAGAATAATTCATCTTTACAATTACCATCAGAAGGTTTATAATCTTTTTTTAAACTTTTCAATTTCACCTTGTTTAAATTCTTCCATAGCTTCATAGTATTCTTTTTTGGTTTTATATATCATTATCTCACTTAATAAAATGTTGATTTTAAGTTATTTATCTAATAATTCTCTTAGACTATTTACTTATTCAAACCCTTCTTAACTTAATGATTTTTCAAGTCTATCTACATATTTAACTATACCTTTGAAATCGGCAAAACTTATTGATATATAAGCTTTATTAAAATTATCTTTAATACTTATATAAATATTATCATCTTTGTGTTTTGCATCTTTATATTTTTGATAATTTGAAGTAACCGTAAGATATACAGCTGGAAATTCTCTATCTCTAATAACAATATCTTCATTAGCTATATCTTGAAATTTTTCTTCATTTGATAAAACTAACTCGGTATCTTTTGAAAGAATATCCTCTATGTTTTGTTTGTAAAATCCACTAACCACATTTATCAGATGATACCCTTTATTAAATTCTCCAACTCTATATAGTACATCGTCAACTTTAATACATTTTCCCTTATAAAACTCGTTTAATACTTCAAAAACTTTCATTAAAACTCCTCCTATTATATATAAAATTCTTTTAAATCATCTAGCCTTAAACAAGCTAATTTACCATTAGCTTCTTCAAAATAACATCCACAATCTATGTATATATGACCCAATCTATGCATTATCTTAATTTCTTCATTATCTACTATGTTTTGTACTGGTGTATGCCCACAAATTATAGTGTAGTCTTTAAACTGCTTTTCATTTCCTATATGACTTCTTTGCCATAAACAATTCTCTTCATCTTGATGTTTTATAAATTCATCTATTGATAGTTCATTATAATTTTCTGGAAAATAAACCCCTCCATGAACTAATATATATTTATCAACAACCATAACGATAGGACATTTTTTGAAATAGTCACAAACTTTATCTATATAATTTACATCTTGATTAGCTAATATTTGGGAATATGTTGTGCTTCCTCCATTTAACATCCATAAAGTTAAATCTCCATCTAATAAAAAGGTACACATCATATCTTCATGATTTCCTTTTAATAAAGTTATATTTTTATGATTTATGATATAGTTTAAAATGTCTATTGGCTTATTCCCTCTATCAATTATATCACCTAATATATATAGCTCATCAGTATCTTTAAATTCTATTTTTTCTAACATTTGAATAAATTTATCATAGCACCCATGCAAATCGCTCATTACATATTTAGCCATCAAAACTCCCTCACTATCTCTAATTTATTCTTTTTTAATTTGCTAACACTTGCCAATCCTAAAGCTATTGCATCTGATTCATCTTCTCCAGTATCAATGTTTAGTCTATTTAGGATATAAGCCTGCGTATTTTTCTTCTGTTGTTCCCTCCCCCTACCTTTAATTCCTAATTCTCCACGCCATTGGCTAGGGCTTAAAATAGCAAAGTGTATATTATTTTCAAATAAATAATTCTTTAAAACCCCTTGTAGGTATGATAGATTTTTAAAAGTAGAAGGATTGACTTGTTGTTGGATATCTTCCAATATGACTAAGTCAACATTATAATAATCAATAATTCTTTTAAGAAACTCCTTCACATTTATAATTTTTTCATCTAAGGCAGTTTCTCCTTTTATATCTGACAGATTTAACAGTCCATATTTAACCTCATTTTCATTATATGTATTGACCAAACACCAACCACTTTTGTTGGTAGCTTGATCTAAACTTAATATGTTTTGATATTCTATATTATCACTTCCATTTTAATCTCATAAGTTTATTTTTTATTTTAGTTAATTCGCATAAAGTTTCATCTAATTTATAGAAATAAACATTTATTAATCTATCTGAAACCTTTAATTTAGAAAGCTTGTCCAATATCATTAATTGATTATCTTGCATGCTTTTATATTCTAAAATTAATCCCCATGCATCTAATTTATCTAATTCGTATTTTTTATCTATCATGTCTTTTAATATTCTGCTTTGCAGTTTTAACAAATGTTCTTTAACTTCATTTTTTTTAGCTTTATTTATACATTTTACTACTCTAAGTTGCTCATCATTTAACTCGTTGTATTCTTGGAATAATTCCCATGCATTCTTAACCATTTTCACCGTAATCTATCCTCATATGTTTGTTTTATTTATTACATTTTTAATGAAAACTAAATATTAGTGTCTTGTATTAACTATATATTTTACTAATCTTATAATAAAGTATTTATTTCTTCTACTGTTAGGTTTGCACCTTCATAAATTTCTCTTATTTTTTCAAACTTTTCATTGTCTGAACATATTCCTTTTGTTATTACTCTGCCACTCCTAGTTTTTACAATGTAATTTACTATCTTCATAATATTTCCCTCTCATTTCCTTTAATATTTTAAATCAACTTAATTTATATTTAATAACTACCACACAGGCTATAAAAATTATTAAAATACTTAAATAACATTAAAT
>ERZ1035001.350-NODE-350-length-25781-cov-18.584584_pt1 | contig 25781 bp, 24 predicted proteins | sample MGYA00520685_ERZ1035001 | MGnify/ENA primary metagenome ERZ1035001 (study PRJEB33766, sample SAMN09781749) | gut metagenome | biome: gut microbiome | host: Homo sapiens | place: Madagascar | study: EMG produced TPA metagenomics assembly of the PRJNA485056 data... | reverse complement strand
TTTCCGGCGTGTTCATTGTGATTGCGCAGATCATCAACATCTATGAGGACATCACCGGCGAAAAAGTAGAATCCAAGGAGGGTGCAGACAAATGAGTATCACCATGACCACCGTTATCCTTTTCGCTGTGTTCGGCGTGCTGCTGTTCCTCGGCGTGCCCATCTCCATCAGCATTGTGGCATCCTCCATCGTGACCGCTATGTCCACCCTGTCCTGGGATCAGATCACCTTTATCACGATGCAGAAGATGAACTCCGGCGTTGAGTCGTTCTCCCTGCTGGCTGTGCCGCTGTTTATTCTGGCCGGCAACATCATGAACAACGGCGGTATCGCCAAGCGCCTTGTCAACTTTGCCCAGCTGTTCGTCGGCAAAATTCCCGGCTCTATGGCGCAGGCCAATATTCTGGGCAATATGCTGTTTGGCGCGCTGTCCGGCTCCTCCGTCGCCGCTGCGTCCGCCATGGGCGGCTGCATCAGCCCTATTGAGGAGGAAAACGGCTACGACCCTGCCTACTCTGCCGCTGCCAACATTGCCTCTGCCCCCACGGGTCTGCTGATTCCCCCGACCTCCGCCTTCATCGTCTACTCCACCGTCGCGGGCGGTGTCTCCATCTCCACCCTGTTCATGGCAGGCTACATTCCCGGCATCCTGATGGGCCTGTGCTGCATGATCGTTGCGTTCATCGGCGCAAAGAGGGCCGGCATGAAGGCCACCGGCTTTGACCGCAGCCAGAGCGTGCTGAAAACCGTCTGGGACGCGGTTCCGTCCCTGCTGCTCATTGTTATCGTCATCGGCGGCATCGTCTCCGGTGTCTTTACCGCCACCGAGGGCGCAGGCATCGCGGTTCTGTACTGCCTGATCCTCTCCGTAATCTACAAGAGCATCGACTTCAAGGGCTTCCTGAATATCCTGCTCAACTCCGCCAAGACGAGCGGCATTATCCTGTTCCTGATCTCCGCTTCTTCCGCTATGTCCTTCGTTATGGCGTACTCCGGCATCCCGGCCGCCATCTCCAACGGCCTGATGAGCCTGACCGACAACAAGTATATCATCTTCCTGCTGATGAACATTATTCTGCTGGTCATTGGCATGTTCATGGACATCACCCCGGCCATCCTGATTTTTACCCCGATTTTCCTGCCCATCGCCACCAGCTTCGGCATGACCGAGATCCAGTTCGGCGTTATGCTGATCTTCAACATGTGCCTGGGCAACATCACCCCGCCGGTCGGCTCGGTTCTGTTTGTCGGCTGCGGTATCGGCCATGTCTCCATCGAGCAGGTCACCTCCAAGCTGATCCCCTACTTTGTGGCACTGGTTGCTGCCCTGCTGGCAGTCACCTACATCCCCGCGCTGTCCCTGGGCCTGCCCAGCCTGATGGGCCTGATTTGAGCGCAGCTTAACAGCTGACTAAAATACGCAGCCCCCGCAGAAGGTTGACCTTTCTGCGGGGGCTGCGCTGTTTTTAGGGCGTTATATACATTGTCTGCCCGCTCTCCACGGCCTGGGGCAGCCCGGCGGGGAAGGTGTAGCCCACCGCCAGCGAGACCGTGCACCGCTCTCCGGGCGTGAGCAGCGGCGGCGCGATCTCCAGCGGGCGAACGGTGGAAAACTTGTGTAAACAGCCCCTTGCGTTTCTGCCCGCATTGTGTTATACTCTACACCGTAAAACTGAATACGACAGCAGGTGCCTTTTTGCGCGGTTCCGCCGCACAGAAAAGGGTAAAAGGGAAGCGGGCGCAAATCCCGCACGATCTCGTCACTGTGATAAGGGAACCTGCCGCCAGGGTGCGTTTGCACCGGTCACTGGGCATCAGCCCGGGAAGGCGGCGGTGGGTGTTGATCTTTCAGCCAGGAAACCTGCCTGCTGCCGGGTACGGGGGCGCACAGCTCCAAATCACGAGGAATTGGTTGTACCGCAAAGAACCTGCTGAAAGTACGGGGTCTTTTTGTGTTGCCATTCTGCACGCAAAAAGGCCTCGTTTTTTGATAGGTGTGTTTTGCTGTGCCTTTCCGTGCCATGCAACGTTTTCAACAGGAAAGGAAGCAAACACATGAGAAAACGCAACCACAAAAAGCCTGCTGCCGTGCTGGCAGCCCTGGCCCTGACCACCGCACTGCTGGCTGGCTGCGGCAGCACCGCCGCTACCACCGAGAGCACCGCTGCCAGCGAGAGCGAAGCCGTAAGCAGCGAGGAAACCGCAGATGAGGGAGATGCCGACGAAGTGGCCGCGAAAAACTGCGCTGATCTGATCGACGCCATCTATGTGCAGGAGCGCACCGACGACACCGACGCCCAGTGCGAGGCCGCCAAGGCTGCCTGGGACGCCCTGACCGACACCCAGAAGGAAATGGTCGAGGGCGAGAATGCCGACCCCGAGTATTTCGGCCGTGACACCGGCGACGCCGGCAACGACGACCCCCGCAACGAGAATGAGATCGGCGAGAACGAGCTGCTGGTCGTCAGCTTCGGAACCTCCTTCAACGGCAGCCGCGCCGCTGACATCAAGGGTATCGAGGATGCCTTACAGGCCGCTTACCCTGATTGGAGCGTGCGCCGCGCCTTCACCGCGCAGATCATCATTAACCATGTGCAGGCCCGCGACGGCGAGAAAATCGACAACATGGGCCAGGCTTTGGATCGCGCCGTTGCCAACGGCGTTAAGAACCTGGTCGTCCAGCCCACCCATCTGATGCACGGCGCCGAGTACGACGAGATGTGCGAGGCCGTTGAGCAGTACAAGGACAAGTTCGAGAGCGTTGCCATCGCCGAGCCGCTGCTGGGCGAGGTTGGCGAGGATGCCACCGTCATCAACACCGACAAGGAGGCTGTTGCCGCTGCCATCACCGCCGAGGCCGTCAAGGTCGCCGGGTATGACGATGCCGCTGCTGCCGCTGCCGACGGCACCGCCTTTGTGTTCATGGGCCACGGCACGTCCCACACCGCCAAGATCAGTTACAGCCAGATGCAGACCACCATGCAGACCCTGGGCTATGACAATGTGTTCATCGGCACTGTCGAGGGCGAGCCGGAGGACACCGCCTGCGACGCTGTCATCGAGAAGGTCAAGGAGGCCGGTTACACCAAGGTCATCCTGCGCCCGCTGATGGTCGTTGCCGGTGACCACGCCAACAATGACATGGCCGGCTCTGACGAGGATTCCTGGCTGAGCCAGTTCAACGCCGCTGGCTGCTTTGACAGTGTCGACACCCAGATCGCCGGTCTGGGCGAGATCGCCGATGTCCAGCAGCTCTACGTTGATCACACCAAGGCAGCTATCGACTCCCTGAACGGTTAAGTTTGATACATTCTGCCCGAAGGGAACGCCTTCGGGCAGTTTTTGGGTTTGGGGGATAGAAAGCCATTTTCGGTGGAGAGTGGAGGGATTCATCCCGCCCGCGCCGTATGCCGTTATTGCTCGATTTCCCCGTGTGCCGCCCATGCGCGGCCCCTGCCGTGCGGTGTTCCCTTAATTTATATATGTTAGAATAGAGATAGGAAGGTAACCATGAAAAAACGCCAACTCGCATCCATCACACTGGCCGCCCTGCTGCTGGCGGGCTGCGGCGCATCCGCATCCACCACCGCCGAGAGTGCATCCGCGGCTGCCTCCACAGTGGAGACTGCCCCCGCCGCCACCGAAGCCCCTGCCGAGGAACCTGCCGCCCTGCCCGACGGCGTTTACACCGCCGAGTTTAAGACCGACAGCAGTATGTTCCATGCCAGCGAGGCCGTGGACGGCATGGGCACCCTGACCGTGAAAAACGGCGTTATGACGTTCCACGTCAGCCTGCAATCCCAGAAAATCGTCAACCTGTACCTTGGCATGGCCGCCGACGCTCCCAATCACGAGAGCGACTGGCTGCAGCCCACCGTTGACACCGTGACGTACTCTGATGGCACCAGCGACGAGGTCTACGGCTTTGATATCCCGGTGCAGGCCGTGGATGCCGACTTCCAGCTGGCCATCCTGGGCACCAAGGGCACCTGGTACGACCACACCGTCAGCGTGGCCGATGCCCAGCCCGCCGCGGACGAGACCGCCGCCCCCGCTGAGGCACCCGCCGACGGCAGCTATACCTGTGCCGTGACGCTGGAAGGCGGCAGCGGCCGCGCTACCGTTGAAAGCCCTGCCGCCCTGACCGTGGCCGACGGCACGATGACCGCCACCATCGTGTGGAGCAGCCCGAACTACGACTATATGCTCATCGACGGTGAAAAGTACCTGCCCACGAACACCGAAGGCAATTCCACGTTTGAGATCCCTGTCACCGCGCTGGACACGGCGCTGGCCGTCACGGCAGATACTGTCGCCATGAGCACCCCGCACGAGATCGACTACACGCTGACCTTTGACAGCGCAACGCTGACCGCTGCCGAATGAAGCATACTTTACTTTTGACCCTGCCCGCCCTGCTGCTGGCAGGTTGCGCGGCGGCATCGGAACCGACACAAACCGACGCACTTGCGATAGAAAACCGCTACCCGCTCGATTATGCGCAGCAGTTCACGGTGGACGAATGCGCGGGCGGGTACAGCCTTATCACCATCGATGGCAGCCGCTATCTGGTCGTACCCGAAGGGGCCGCCGTGCCCGCCAAACTGGACGGCGACATTGTCGTTTTGCAGCAGCCTATCGAGAATATCTACCTCGTTTCTTCCTCCGCCATGGACCCCATCATCAGCATTGGTGGGCTGGGGGCGGTGGCACTCTCCGGCACGCAGGCCGAAAACTGGTATCTCGACGCTGCCCGCACCGCCATGGAACAGGGGCAAATTGTCTACGCGGGCAAGTACAGCGCCCCGGATTACGAGACGATTTTGGCCGCCGACTGCGGCCTTGCCATCGAAAACACGATGATCTACCACACCCCCGAGGTGAAGGAGCAGCTGGAAAAATTCGGTGTGCCGGTGCTGGTCGAACGCTCAAGCTACGAGAACGGTCCGCTGGCCCGCATGGAATGGGTCAAGCTCTACGGCATTTTGCTGGGCAAAACCAACGAAGCAGAGCGTGTGTTTGCGGATGCCGAGCAGCGCATCGCCCCCTTGGCGGACAAAGCCCCCACCGGCAAGACCGTCGCGTTTTTCTCCATCACCTCCAACAACCTTGCCACTGTGCGCAAAGGCGGCGATTACGTTGCCGAAATGATCAAGATGGCGGGCGGCAGTTACGCCTTCGCCGATTTGACCGACAGCGGCAACAACCTGGCGACCGTGAATATTTCGCTGGAAGATTTCTACGCCGGGGCCAAGGATGCCGACGTGCTGATTTATAACAGCACGATTGAGGGTGAACTGCGCTCTATCGATGAATTGATTGCCAAATGCCCAATGCTGGCCGACTTCAAGGCTGTGCAAAGCGGCAATGTCTGGTGTACCGCGCAGAGCCTTTTCCAGCAGAGTATGGAACTGCCGGATTTGATCCTGGACATGAATAAGGTGTTCACCGAGGGCAACCCCAATGCCAATGAATTGAAATTTTTGACGAAATTGCAATAAGGACGCTACCATGCACACCCGAACACGCCTGACAATCGCATATTTCGCCATGGCGGCGGCCCTGCTGGCGCTGTTTGCACTCAATCTCTTCTGGGGCAGCGTGGCGCTTTCCCCGGCGCAGGTCGTGGCCGCGCTGCTGGGCCGCACCCCCGATGCGCTGACCGCCAACATCCTGTACCAGCTGCGGCTGCCCCGGGCGGTTATGGTCGTGCTGCTGGGCGCGGCTTTGTCGGCGGCGGGCTACCTGCTGCAAACATTCTTTGCCAACCCCATTGCGGGGCCGTTCGTTATGGGCATTTCCAGCGGGGCCAAGCTGGCCGTCGCACTGACGATGGTCGTGTTCCTCAACCGCGGGCTGCTCACCAACTCATGGACGCTGATTCTGGCGGCTTTCGCCGGGGCCATGGCGGCCATGCTGTTTGTGCTGGCCGTGGCGCGCCGCGTGCAGCGGATGAGCATTCTGGTCATCTGCGGCGTCATGATCGGCTACATCTGCTCGGCGGTCACGGATATCGTCGTGGCCTTTGCGCAGGATTCCAACATCGTCAACCTTCACAACTGGTCGATGGGCAGCTTCTCCGGCATGACCTGGGGCAACGTCACCACGGCGGCGGCCATTGTGCTGCCCTGCCTGGCAGCGGCGTTCCTGCTCTCCAAGCCGATGGCTGCCTACCAGATGGGCGAAAGCTACGCCGCCAGCGTCGGTGTGCCGGTGCGGGTGTTTTCGGTGGTGCTGGTGTTGCTGTCCAGTTTGCTGGCGGCCTGCGTCACGGCGTTTGCCGGGCCGATATCCTTTGTGGGTATCGCGGTGCCGCATTTGGTAAAACAAACGCTGGGCAGTGCAAAACCACTGCATGTGCTGCCCGGCTGCGCTCTGGGTGGCGCGGCGTTCTGCCTGCTGTGTGACCTGATCGCCCGCAGCCTGTTTGCGCCGACAGAACTGTCGATCAGCTCGGTCACGGCGGTGTTCGGTGCGCCGGTGGTCATCTGGCTGCTGGTGCGCCGCCACAGCGGGGAGGGAGCAGCATGAGCTATTGCGAAACACAGGCCCTCGCCATCGGCTATGGCGCACCGCTGCTGCGGGACATTGCCCTGCACGCTGAGCGCGGCAAGATACTGGCCCTCATCGGCCCCAACGGCGCGGGCAAGTCCACCTTATTAAAGACGTTGGCGGCGCAGCTGCCCACACAGGGCGGTGCGGTGCTGCTGGACGGGCAAAACCTGGCCGCCTACACCCCCAACGCCCGCGCCCGCAAGCTGGCGCTGATGCTGCCCCACACGGTCCGCACCGAGCTGACGACCTGCTTTGACGTGGCTGCTGCCGGGCGCTACCCTTACACCGGGCGGCTGGGTGTGCTCTCTGCCGCCGACAAAGAGCAGGTGCGGGCCGCGCTGGAACTGGTGCAGGCCGCACCGCTGGCTGACCGGGATTTTACCAAAATCAGCGACGGCCAGCGCCAGCGCGTGCTGCTGGCCCGTGCCGTCTGCCAGCAACCGGAGATTTTGCTGCTGGATGAGCCTACGTCGTTTTTGGACGCAAAAGGCAAAGCAGAGCTGATGGCCATACTGCAAACGCTGGCCCATGAAAAAAACGTTGCTATCATCGTGACGCTGCACGAGTTGGAACTGGCGCAAAAGCTGGCCGATGCCGTCGTCTGCGTTGCGCCGTCCGGGGTATCCGGCGTGCTGACGCCGCAGGAGGCCTTTGCCGAGCAGAACATCCGCAGACTGTTTGATTTGACTGCCGAACAGTACGCCATGCTGTTTAAAAATGGCGATACAAAGCCAAAGTTTGAGCACTATATCCGCAGCGGGCAAAAGCTGCTGCGCTGCGGCTACACCACCGGCACCTGTGCGGCGCTGGGGGCGGCGGGGGCGGCGCGGCTGCTGCTGACCGGCCATGTGCCGGAATCTGTCGGCCTGCGTACCCCCAAGGGGATTGTGGTCGAGGTCGCGCCGCAGTTCTGCCGCCCCACGGCGGACGGCGCAGAATGCGCCATTGTCAAGGACGGCGGCGACGATATCGACGCCACCACCGGCCTGCCGGTCGTTGCCGCGGTCACGCTGCTGCCGGATGCGCCGCGCACCGTCACCATCGACGGCGGCGCAGGTGTGGGCCGCGTGACAAAGCCCGGGCTGGATCAGCCGGTGGGTGCGGCAGCCATCAACCATGTGCCGCGCCAGATGATTACGGAGGCTCTGTTGAAAGAGGCCGACGCCGTGGGCTATGGCGGCGGCTTCGCGGTCACTGTCTCCATCAAGGGCGGCACGGCTGCGGCCAAGCGCACTTTCAACCCGCATATCGGGGTCGAGGGCGGGTTGTCCGTGCTGGGTACCAGCGGTATCGTCGAGCCAATGAGCCAGCAGGCACTTTTGGACACGCTGCAAATCGAAATCCATCAGGCCGCGCTGAAAAGCCGCCGCCTGATCCTGGCCCCCGGCAACTATGGGCTGGATTATCTGGCCGTGCATATGCCGGAGCTGGCCAGAATTCCCGTCGTCAAAATCTCAAATTTTGTCGGTGAAGCGCTGGATATGGCGGCAACCGAACACTTTGCGGAAGTGCTGCTCGTCGGCCATGTGGGCAAGCTGGTCAAGCTGGCGGGCGGCATTATGAACACCCACTCCAAACAGGCTGATTGCCGCACTGAGCTGTTCTGCGCCCATGCGGCGCTCTGCGGGGCGGATGCGGCCACCTGCCGCGCCCTGATGGACGCAGCAACTACCGACGCATGCCTGGAAATTCTGGACGCTGCCAACCTGCGTGAGCCGGTCGTGGCAAGCCTACTGGATGCCATCCAAACGCATATAGACCGCCGCGCGGCGGAGGCGTTTCGGGTGGGGGCGGTGCTGTTCTCCAACCAGGCGGGGCCGCTGGGCCAGACAAAAACCGCCGATACACTGTTGAAAACGTGGAAAGGAGCCTGACATGGTACATTTTGTGGGGGCTGGCCCCGGCGCACCGGATCTCATCACCCGGCGCGGTGCGGCGCTGCTGCAAACGGCGGACTGCATCATCTACGCGGGCAGCCTAGTCAACCCGGCGCTGCTGGGGCTTGCAAAGGCGGACTGCGCCATTTACAACAGCGCGGAAATGACGCTGGAACAGGTGCTTTCCGTGATGAAAGAGAACGAAACAGCGCACAAAACAACCGTGCGGCTCCACACGGGCGACCCCTGCTTGTATGGCGCAATTCGTGAGCAGATGGACGCATTGGACGCCGCAGGCATTCCCTATGACGACACCCCCGGCGTGTCCAGCTTTTGCGGCGCGGCGGCGGCACTGAATGCCGAGTACACACTGCCCGGTGTCAGCCAGACCGTCATCATCACCCGGATGGAGGGCCGCACCCCGGTCCCGGAGGGGGAGCGGCTGGCCGCGCTGGCCGCCCATGGGGCCACGATGGTGATTTTCCTCTCCATCGGCCTTGTGGAAAAAGTCCAGGCCGCGCTTCTGCAGGGTGCGTATACGGTACAGACCCCCGCCGCCGTCGTCTACAAGGCCACCTGGCCGGAACAAAAAATCGTACATTGCACCGTTGGAAATTTGGCGCAGAGCACCCGCGGGGCCGGCATCACCAAAACCGCGCTCATCGTCGTGGGGGACTTCCTCGCCGCGCGGTACGATCGCAGCAAGCTCTACGACCCGGCGTTCACCACTGCGTTCCGCAGGGGGACCGACGCATGATTTGCGCGTATATCGCCTTCACGGCGCGGGGGCTGGCGTTGGCGCAGCGGCTGGCGGCCGCGTGCCCTGGCAGTGTGGCCCGCGGCGGCGCAGACGGCGTGCCGCTGGCCGACTGGACGGCCCGGCAGTTTGCACAAAGTGATGCACTGATTTTTGTGGGGGCTGCCGGAATTGCGGTGCGGGCCATCGCGCCCCATTGCCGCAGCAAGGCCGCTGACCCTGCCGTTGTGGTACTGGACGAGGGCGGTCAGTTTGCTATCCCACTGTTGTCTGGGCATCTGGGCGGCGCAAACGACCTGGCACGGCTGCTGGCGGCGGTTTGCGGCGCGGTGCCGGTCATCACGACGGCCACCGATGGGCGCGGCGTTTTTGCTGTGGATGAATGGGCCAGGCGCCAGAACTGCGCCGTGGCCGAGCCGGAGCGCATCAAGAAAATCAGCGGCGCACTGTTAGCGGGTGAGCCGGTGCGCTATGCCGCCGATTGGCCCATTCAGGGTACGCCGCCCGCGGGTGTAATGCCCACCGACACCGCCGACTGCGCAGATTTTGCGCTGACGCTGACGCCCCGGGGCGAAGCCTTGCACATCGTCCCACGCATCGCGGCGCTGGGTATCGGCTGCAAGCGCGGCACATCAGCGGAAAAGCTGGAAGCAGTGTTTGCGGCATTCTGTGCGGAACATCGTCTGGCCCTGCAGGGCATTATGCAGGCCGCCAGCATCGATTTAAAACAGGATGAGCCGGGCCTGGCGGCGTTCTGCCATGCCCACAGCTGGCCCATGGACTTTTATACCGCCGATAAACTGCGCACGGCACCGGGGAATTTTACGGCGTCCAATTTTGTGCAGAGCGTCACCGGCGTGGACAATGTCTGTGAACGCGCGGCGGTGCTAGCGTCGGGCGGTGAGTTGCTGCTCCCGAAGTGGGCGCACGACGGCGTGACCTTCGCGGTGGCATGTGCGCCCTTTGCCCCGGACTGGAGATGGAAAAATGATGAACCGTAACCTTGTGTATGTGGTGGGCCTGGGCCCCGGCAACGCGCAGTTTTTGACCGCCCAGGCCCGGGCCGCGCTGCAAAATGCCGATGTGCTCTGCGGCTACACGGTCTACATCGATCTGGTGCGGCCGCTGTTCCCTGAAAAAGAGGTCTACGCCACCGGCATGACGCGGGAAATCGACCGCTGCCGCTGGGCGTTGGAAAAAGCGCAGCGCGGTAAAACAGTGGCGCTGGTCTGCTCTGGCGACGCGGGGGTCTACGGCATGGCAAGCCCGCTGCTGGAGCTGGCAGGGAACTACCCGGACGTAGAAGTCGAAATCGTCCCCGGCCTGACCGCGGCATTGAGCGGCGGGGCCGTGCTGGGCGCACCGCTGGCGCATGATTTTTGCGTCGTCTCGCTGTCCGACCGGCTGACGCCCTGGGCAGTGATTGAAAAGCGGCTGGCCTGCGCGGCGGCGGGGGACTTCTGCGTGGCGCTCTACAATCCGTCGTCCAGGGGCCGCGCCGACTACCTTGCCAAGGCCGTGCGCGTCCTGCTGGCAAACGGCAAGCATGCCGAGACGGTCTGCGGCATTGTGCGCAACATAGGCCGTGACGGCCAGACCGCGAGGCTGCTGACATTGGCCGAACTCGAAAGCACGCCGGTGGATATGTTCACGACGGTGTATATAGGAAACGATGCTACGCAGAATTTGCGCGGCAGAATGGTGACGCCCAGGGGGTATCACGGCGTATGAATGTGGTGATTTTCAGCGGCACGACCGAGGGTCGCGCTCTCTCTTGCCAGGTGGCGGCGCTGGGCGCGGCGGTCACGGTCTGCGTGGCGACCGATATCGGTGCCGAAGAACAGGGGAACACCGAGGGCATCACAGTCTGCGCCGGTCGGCTGACCGCTGACGAGATGGTGGCATTGCTGCGCGGTGCGGCGCTTTGCGTTGACGCGACCCACCCCTATGCCACGGAGGCAACGCGCAATATCCGTGCAGCGGCCCAGGCTGTGGGGGTGGAATATCACCGCCTGTTGCGCCCGGCCAGCTCCCTGCCGGCGGGCAGTGTGACACTGCAAACCGCCGCCCAGGCCGCCACCTACCTGGCGGACAAACCCGGAAATGTCCTGCTGACGACCGGGGCCAAGGAACTGCCCGCCTTCGCGGTGTTGGACCCGGCGCGGCTGTACCCCCGGGTGCTGCCGACGCTGGCAGGCATCACTGCGTGCGAAGCTGCGGGCATCCCGCATCGCAATATCCTTGCGATGCAGGGGCCGTTTACCCAGGAACTGAACGCCGCGCTGCTGCGCCAGTTCCGCATCTCCTATATGGTTACGAAGGACGGCGGGGCCGCAGGCGGCTTTGCCGAAAAGGCCGAAGCCGCTGCGCAGTGCGGCGTACAGCTCATCGTGCTGCGCCGCCCGGAGGAGCAGGGCGAGAGCGCCGAAACGATTTTACAGCGATGCAGGGAGATTTTATGAGAATCACATTGGTGGGCATGGGTAGTGGGGCACCCGGAGGCCTGACGGTGCGCGGGCTGGCCGCACTGCAAGGCGCGGGGCTGATCATCGGGGCACGCCGCCTGCTGCAAAACCTGCCCGATGGCTGCACCGACAACCGAACCGCCCTCTACAAAACGGACGAAATTTGCGCACTGCTGCAAGAGGCCGGCTGCGAGCAGGCGGCGGTCGCTTTTAGCGGGGACACCGGGTTTTACTCCGGGGCGGGGGCGCTCTGCCGTGCATTGGACGCCGCAGGTACCCCCTATACGGTGGAGCCGGGCGTGTCCAGCGTGCAGCTGCTGGCGGCGGCACTGGGCCGCCCCTGGCAGGATTGGCAGCTCGTATCGGCCCACGGCTGCGCCTGCGATCCGGTAGCTGCGTGCCAAAAGGGCGTGCCAACGTTCTTCCTGACAGGCGGCAGTGAGACGCCCGCGACACTCTGCGCCCGGCTGGCAGCAGCCGGGTACGGCGAGGTCATAGCGACCGTGGGGGAAAACCTCGGCAGCGATGCCCAGCGCCTTGTGACCGACACAGTGGCCGCGTTGGCGCAGCAGCAGTTCGCGCCGCTGAGCGTGCTGCTGGCGGAGCGCTGCCCCGCGCCGCCGCGCCGCACCCCTGGCCTGCCGGATGAAGTGTTTCTCCGCGGCAAAACGCCGATGACCAAGCAGGAGGTCCGCGCCGCCGTGCTGGCAAAGCTGGCCGTGCGCCCGAACGATACCCTGTGGGATGTGGGTGCGGGCACCGGCAGCGTCAGTGTGGAAATGGCGCTGGCTGCGCCCGAGGGCCGCGTTTATGCCGCTGAATGTGACGCCGATGCGTGTGAGCTGATTTGCCAGAACCGCGCAAAATTTGCTGTGCAAAATTTGCACCTTACCCAAGGGCTGGCGCCGGAAGCCCTGGCCGATTGGCCTGCCCCGGACGCCGTGTTCATCGGCGGGAGCAAGGGCAATCTGTGTGCCATCGTGGACGCCGCGCTGGCGGCCAACCCTGCCGCGCGGCTCTGCATCAGCGCTATTGCGCTGGAAACTTTGCAGCAGGCCGTCGCCGCACTGACCGCCCATGGCCTGACTGCCCAGGTTACGCAGATTGTCGTCAGCCGCAGCAAGGCGGCGGGCGGCCTGCATCTGCTGATGGCAAATAACCCGGTATTTTTGATCGCGAGGGAGTAATATGCTGCAACTGGTCCTGGCCGCGCCGCGCTCCGGCAGCGGAAAAACAACGGCTGCCTGTGCATTGTTGGCAGCCATGCAGGCCCGCGGGCTGGCTCCCTGCGCCTTCAAATCCGGGCCGGACTACATCGACCCGATGTTCCACCGCGCCGTGCTGGGCGTGGAAAGCCACAACCTGGATCTGTTTTTCTCAAAACCGGAAACGGTGCGGGAACTCTACGCCCGGCACATGGCAGGCCACGGCGCGGCGGTCGTCGAGGGGGCCATGGGCTACTATGACGGCCTGGGCGGTGTGACCGACACGGCCAGCGCGTGGCACCTGGCGGATACGCTGAATCTGCCTGCACTGCTCGTCGTGCGGCCTAAAGGGGCCAGCCTGACGCTGGCGGCCGAGCTGTGGGGGCTGATGGCGTTTCGCACGCCGCACCATATCGCAGGAATTTTGCTCAACGACTGTAAGGAAAGCCTGTACAAAATGCTGCGCCCCATGCTGGAAAAAGAGACCGGCCTGCCGGTGGTGGGCTGCCTGCCGCCGCTGCCCGAGGCTGCCATTGAGAGCCGCCATTTGGGGCTGAAAACCGCCGCTGAAATTACGGACTTGCAGCGCAAGATCGCACTGCTGGCCGACGCCGCCCAGCGCGGCATCGATTGGGCGCTTTTGGAAAAGCTCTGCGGCCGCCCCGCCCCGGCCGCCATACCACAGAATTTTCCCGCCACCCGCGTGCGCATCGCCGTGGCGCGGGATGCCGCATTCTGCTTCACCTATGCGGAAACGCTGGAAGCCTTGCGGAAAAACGGCGCGGAGCTGTGCTTTTTCAGCCCGCTGACAGATGCGGCCCTGCCGGAAAACAGCGGAGGGCTGTACCTGCCGGGCGGCTACCCCGAACTGTACGCCGCCCAGCTGGCCGCCAACGCGCCGATGCGCCGCGCCATAAAAAACGCAGTAGAGAGCGGCTTGCCCACCGTGGCCGAGTGCGGCGGCTTTCTCTATCTGGGGCAAACGCTGGAGGATGCCAACGGCACGCCCCACCCAATGGCGGGCGTGCTGCCCGGACAGGGGGTTAAAGTTGGACGGCTCATGCGGTTTGGCTACGCAACGTTGACTGCCCGCACCGACAGTATGCTGTTTGCGGCGGGAGAGCACATCCCGGCCCACGAGTTTCACCACTGGGATTCCACTGCCAACGGAGACGCGCTGACTGCCGCCAAGGCTAATGGGCGGCAATGGGCGTGTGGGTTTGCCAATGCACATATCTACGCTGGATTCCCACACCTGTACTGGGCGGGGACACCGCTGCCGCAGCGCTTTGTGTGCGCCGCCGAACATTATATAAAGGAACGACCATGACCGAAACGGAACTAAAAAACCTGCTGAAAACCGTGACCCTTCCCGACGAGGCCGCCCGCGCCGCCACACACGCCCACTGGGCCGCGCTGGCAAAACCGCTGGGCGGACTGGGCCAGTTAGAAACGATGGTCGAGGCTGCCGCCGCGCTGACCGGCGACCCCGCGCCTGATTTCACCCGCCGTGCCGTGCTGGTGCTTTGCGCCGACAACGGCGTTGTGGCGCAGGGGGTCAGCCAGACCGACGCCAGTGTGACCCGAGCGGTGCTCGAAAACCTGACCGCCCGCCGCACCAGCGTCTGCTGTATGGCGGCTGCGGCCCATTGCGAGGTCGTCCCTGTGGACATGGGCATTGCGGGTATACCTGTGCCCGGCGCGGTGGATCGCCGCGTGGCCCCAGGCACGCGGGACTTTACCCAAGGCTCGGCTATGACCCGCGAACAGGCTGTACAGGCTATCGCGGCGGGTATTGAATTGGTGCGCACCCAGAAGCAGAACGGCGTGCGGCTGCTGGCTACTGGGGAAATGGGCATCGGCAACACGACGACGTCCAGCGCGGTGGCGGCGGTGCTGCTGGGCCGCCCGGCTGCAGAGATGACAGGGCGCGGCGCGGGCCTGTCCGACGAGGGGCTGCACCGCAAGATTCATGCGATCGAGCGCGGCATTGCGGTCAATCACCCCAATGCCGCGGACCCGCTGGGCGTGCTGACTGCGTTGGGCGGGTTCGATATCGCCGGGTTGTGCGGCGTGTTTTTGGGCGGTGCGCTGGAAAAAATCCCTGTCATCATGGACGGCTTCATCAGCGGTGTGGCGGCGTTGTGCGCGGTGCGGCTGTGCCCGGCTGCGGCCAAGGCCGTGTTTGCCAGCCATGCTTCCAGCGAACCCGCCGCCCGGTTGGTGCTGGATGCGCTCTACAAAAAGCCGCTGATCACCGCAGATTTGCACCTGGGCGAGGGTACGGGCGCGGTGGCCAGCCTGCCGCTGTGGGATATGGCGCTGGCCGTCTACAACCACTGCTATTCCTTCACGGAGGGCGGCATTGCGCCGTACACCCCGCAATGCTGACGCTGGTCATCGGTGGTGCGGCCAGCGGCAAAAGCGCCTTTGCGGAGTCTCTCTGCCTGCGTGCCCCGCTGCCCCGTACCTACCTTGCCACGATGCAGGTGTGGGATGCTGAGTGCGCCGCCCGCGTTGCCAAACACCGCGCCATGCGGGCCGAAAAGCAGTTTGTCACGGTGGAATGCCCGCTGCACCTCGCCCGGCTGACCCTGCCCAGGCGCGGGACCGTACTGCTGGAGGACCTGGGCAACCTGGCCGCCAACGAGCTGTACGGCCCAGACGGTGCAGGGGAAAACGCGGCCGCTGCGATTTTGCGCGGTGTTGAGAATATTGCGCAGCAATGTGAAAATTTAATTCTCGTCTCCAATGAAGTATTCAGCGGCGGGGCCGATTACGCGGGCGATACCGACCGCTATCTGCGCACGCTGGCCGCCGTCAACAACGCGGCGGCTGCCCGCGCCGACGCCGTGGTGCGGGTCGTGTGCGGGATACCGGTCTATTATAAAGGAAGCGAAAGATGATGACAGCTTTGCAGACCATCGCCGTGGCGTTTGCCATGTTTTCCGCCCTGCCGATGCCGCAATTCGACTGGAACGCAAAAAATATGCGGTACGCGCTCTGTGCCTTCCCGCTGGTGGGGGCTGTGTGCGGGGCGCTGTGGTGCCTGTGCGGTATGCTGCCGCTGCCCGCGCTGGCCCGCGCGGCCGGCTTCTGCCTGGTGCCGGTCTGGGTCACGGGCGGCATCCACCTGGACGGCTACGCTGACACCTGCGATGCCCTGTCCAGCTACGGCGACACGGCCAAGAAGCTGGAAATTTTGAAAGACCCCCACTGCGGGGCGTTCGCGGTCATCCGGCTGTGCAGCTACTTTGCAGCGTATTTTGCGCTGTGCGGCTGTGTGCAGTTTACCCCGCGCGTCGGGGCGCTCTGGGCGCTGGCGCTGGTGGGGGAGCGGGCGCTGTCGGGCTTGGCTGTGGCGGCGTTTCCGCTGGCGAAAAACACCGGCCTTGCCCACACCTTTGCCACAGCGGCAGACAGGGTGAATGTGCGCCGTGCGCTGGCGGTGCTGTGCGCTGCGGTGGCAGCGGCGCTGCTGGCCCTGGGCGGCTGGGCACTGGTGCTGGCGGCGGTGGGCGTGTTTGTGCGGTATTATTTCGTCGCCAAAAAGCAGTTTGGCGGCACCACCGGCGATTTGGCCGGGTGGTTTTTGCAAAAATGTGAGATCTGGATGCTGGCGGTGCTGGCTGCCTGCCAGTGGCTGGGGGTGCTGTAAATGTTGTTCATCACTGGGCCGCTGTACAGCGGAAAACGTACCTACGCGCAAAAATTCGGCGGGCGGCAGGTTTATGAGGTGCAGACACGCGCTGCCGATGCCGCCGACCTGGCGGTGCTGGCTGACGAACTGGCTGCCTGCGACGTGGTGACTGCCACCGAGGTGGGCGGCGGTGTTGTGCCCATTGACCCCGCAGACCGCGCCGCACGTGAGGCGGCGGGCCGCCTGGCCTGCCTGCTGGCCGCGCGGGCAGACTGCGTTGTGCAGATGTTCTGCGGCCTGCCCACGGTTTTGAAAGGAGAACTTCCCGAATGCTGATTTACTTTTTACGGCACGGTTTAACGGACTATAATGCCCAGAAGCGTTACCAGGGCCAGCGGGATATCCCGCTCTCGGCGCAAGGGCTGGCCCAGCTGCGCAAAGCGGATATCGACCCAAAGGTCGTCTATATTTCTACCTTACAGCGCACAAAACAGACGGCGGAGGTGCTGTTCCCGCATGCAAAGCTCGTGCCGGTGGACGCCCTGAAAGAGATGTGTTTCGGCAGCTTTGAGGGGCGCAATTATGTCGAGATGGAGCACGACCCTGATTACCTGGCCTGGGTCGCCGCCAACTGCGAAAGCCAATGCCCCGACGGCGAGCGCAAGGCCGAATTTTCCGACCGTATCTGCAAGGCGTTTGCCGCGCTGGTGGACAAGGCTCTGGCCGACGGCGAGGAACTGCTGGTCATCCTGGCCCACGGCGGCACCCAGATGGCCGCGCTGGAGCGTTACGCCCTGCCGCACAAGGACTATTATGAGTGGTGCGGCCCCAATGCAGGCGGCTATGTGCTGGACGCCCGCGACTGGCCGACGCAGCATATTTTGCACCTGGTCAAGACTGTGCAGTACACCAAGGAGGGCACATGTTGATTTTTTGGGCGGTGCTGGGCGGTTTTTTGCTGGATGCCGTTTTCGGCGATCCGGTGTGGCTGCCGCACCCGGTCGTGCTGATGGGGCGGTGCATCACGGCGCTGGAAAAGCGCCTGCGTGCCGCCCTGCCCAAAACGCCGCAGGGTGAGCTGGCGGGCGGCTGCATCGTGGCGGCGGTGTTGCCGCTGGGTACACTGGCTGTGACCGGGCTTTCCTGCTGGGGTGCAGCAAAAATCCATCCGCTGCTGGGGCTGGCGCTGCAAATGTTCTGGTGCGCCCAGGCCCTGGCGGCGCGTGATCTTGTGCGGGAGAGCATGAACGTGTACAGGAAACTGCAAAGGGGCGACCTGCCCGCCGCCCGCAAGGCCGTGGCGCGTATTGTGGGGCGGGACACCCAGAACCTGACTGCCGAGGGCGTGACGAAAGCTGCCGTAGAGACAGTGGCCGAGAACGCCAGCGACGGTGTGATCGCGCCGCTTTTGTATATGCTTATCGGTGGTGCACCGTTGGCGCTGACCTACAAGGCCATAAACACAATGGATAGTATGCTCGGCTACAAAAACGAGAGGTATCTCTATTTTGGGCGCTGTGCCGCCAAATTGGACGATGCTGCCAACTGGCTGCCCAGCCGCCTGGCCGCCCTCTTGTGGGTCTGCGCGGCGGCTTTGACCGGCAGCAGCGCGGCGGGGGCATGGCGCATCTGGCGGCGGGATCGCTGCAACCACGCCAGCCCCAACAGCGCCCAGACCGAGAGCGCCTGCGCAGGGGCCTTGGGCGTGCAGTTGGCAGGACCAGCCTACTATTTTGGCGAGTATTACGATAAACCGACGATCGGCGACCCACTGCGCCCGGTGGAACCGCAGGATATTCTGCGGGCTGACCGAATGATGTACGCCGAGAGCACGCTGGCGCTGGTCTTGGGGCTGGCCGTGCGGGCACTGCTTGTGTTTGGATTGTGAGGCAACAAAAATGAAGTTGGTACATGGCGGAGATTGGGCGGGCTACCGGGCAGAATTTGGCCGCGATGCGCTGGATTTTTCGGCCAATGTCAGCCCACTGGGTCTGCCTGCGGGCGTGGCGGCGGCCATCACGGCGGCGCTGCCAATGGCAGACCGCTACCCGGATCCGTTGTGCCGCGACCTGCGGAAGGCGCTGGCAGAGGCTGAGAGCGTACCCGCCGAACAAATTTTGTGCGGCAACGGGGCAGCGGATTTGATTTTCCGCCTGGCGTTGGCCCTGCGCCCGCGCCGTGCGCTGCTGCCCGCGCCCACCTTTGCCGAGTATGCCGCCGCGCTGGATACCGTGGGCTGTACGGTGCAGCGTGTGTTTTTGCAGGAAGAAAACGACTTTGCCGTGACGGATGACTTTGTGGATGCCGTGACCGACGATATCGACGCTGTCTTTTTGTGCCAGCCCAACAACCCTACCGGGCAGGTCACACCGCCGGAACTGGTGCAAAAACTGCTGCGCCGCTGTGCCGCCTGCGGCGCGGTGTTGGTGGTGGACGAGTGCTTTTTGGACTTTTTACCCGACCGCGATGCACTGACTGCCAAACGATTTTTAAACGATGCATCGAATCTTATCATCCTAAAGGCCTTTACCAAGCTCTACGCCATGGCGGGCGTGCGGCTGGGGTACGCGCTGTGCGGGAATGCCGCGCTGATGGACAAAATGCGTGCGGCGGGGCAGCCGTGGGCGGTGTCCAGCCTTGCGCAGGCGGCAGGGATGGCGGCGCTGGGCGAGACTGCCTACGCCGACCGTGTGCGGAACCTCATTGCCGAGGAACGCCCCAAGCTGGCAGCGGGACTGCGTGCCCTGGGGTTGTACGTGGTAGGGGGCCGGGCCAACTACCTGCTGTTCCGGGCCCCTGCCGACTTTGGCGAAACCCTGCGCCGGCGCGGTGCGGTCGTGCGCAGCTGCGCCAACTACCCGGGTTTGGATGGCAGCTGGTACCGTACCGCTGTGCGTACCAACGCCGAAAATCAAAAGCTGTTGCAAATCATGGGGGAGGTGCTGGCGTGAGCAAAGCAAAATGTATCATGGTGCAGGGCACGATGAGCGGTGCAGGGAAAAGCCTGCTCTGCGCCGCACTCTGCCGCATTTTTGCCCAGGATGGCTACAAGACGGCACCGTTCAAAAGCCAGAACATGGCGTTGAACAGCTTTGTGACCCGCGACGGGCTGGAAATGGGCCGCGCCCAGGTCGTGCAGGCCCAGGCCGCGGGCGTGGAGCCGGATGTGCGGATGAACCCGATTTTGCTCAAACCCAGCAGTGACATTGGCAGTCAGGTCATCGTCAACGGCGAGGTGCGCGGCGATATGCCCGCACGGGAATATTTCCGCCATAAAAAGGCGCTGATCCCAGATATTCTGCGTGCCTACGACAGTCTGGCCGAGGAATTCGATGTCGTTGTCATCGAGGGCGCGGGCAGCCCGGCCGAGATCAACCTGAAGGCCGACGACATCGTCAATATGGGGCTGGCAAAGCTGGTGAACGCCCCGGTGCTGCTGGCAGGGGATATCGACCGGGGCGGCGTGTTTGCGCAGCTGTACGGTACGGTGGAACTGCTGGAATCCGATGAGCGGGCACGGATCAAAGGACTTATCATCAACAAATTCCGCGGGGATGTGGAAATCCTGCGCCCTGGTCTGACGATGCTGGAAGAAAAGACCTGCCTGCCGGTGGTAGGCGTAGTGCCGTATCTGAAAGTGGATATCGAGGACGAGGACTCGCTCTCGACGCGGCTGGAACAAAAAAGTACCGTAAAACCGTTGGATATCGCCGCTGTGCGGCTGCCGCATATCTCGAATTTCACCGATTTTATACCACTGGAGCAGCACCCGCTGCTGAGCGTGCGGTACGTGCAGACCGCGCGGGAGCTGGGTGTGCCTGATTTAGTCATTTTGCCCGGCACGAAAAACACGGTGGGTGACCTGCTTTGGCTGCGGCAGTCCGGACTGGAGGCCGCGCTGCTGAAACTGGCGGCAGGCGGCACGCCGATGTTGGGCGTCTGCGGCGGCTACCAGATGTTGGGCCAAACGCTGGACGACAGCCAGGGCACCGAGAGCGGCCGCCCGCAAACGCTGCGCGGGCTGGGACTGCTGCCGACACAGACAATTTTTACCGCCGACAAGCGCCGCGCCCAAATCGAAGCCAGCGCCGCTGCGCCCTTTGCGGGGGCCGCGCTGACCGGGTACGAAATCCACACAGGCCGTACTGCCGTGCAGGGGGCACCGTTCTGCACCCACGCCGACGGCACATCCGAGGGCTGCGTGCAGGGCACGGTGTTCGGAACCTATCTGCATGGCCTGTTTGACAGCGGTGAGCTGACCGAGCGGCTGGCGGCGTACCTCTGCGCACGCAAGGGGGTTGCCCCCGAGGCCGCCGCGCCCATTCCGATGGCCGCCTACCGCGAACAGCAATTCGACCTGCTGGCCGACGGTGTGCGCCGTGCCCTGGATATGGACGCTGTCTACGCAGCCATAGGTCTTGTAAACCCGAAAGGAGACAAAAAATGACGCCGCAGCATCATTTGCCCGCTGATATTGAGCGCACGAGCATGGGCATCATCACGGCGGAACTGGCCGCGCGGGGATTGCAAATCCCGGAGGAAAGCGCCGCCGTTGTCAAGCGGGTCATCCACACCACAGCGGATTTTGACTATGCCGAAAATCTGCACTTCACCCCCGGCGCGGTGGCGGCGGGCATGGCCGCCGTGCGCAGCGGAGTGACGATCATCACCGACACAAATATGGCGCTGGCAGGCATCACCAAGCCCGGACTGGCGCGGCTGGGCGGGCAGGCGCTCTGCTTTATGGCGGACCCCGCTGTGGCCGCAGCGGCCAAGCAGGCAGGCACGACCCGCGCCGTGGCCGCCATGCACAAGGCCGCACGGGACTGCCCCGGCGCGGTGTTGGCTGTCGGCAACGCCCCCACGGCGCTGCTGACCATCGTGGAAGAAATCGAAAACGGCCTGCGCCCGGCACTGGTCATCGGCGTGCCGGTGGGCTTTGTGAACGTGGTGGAAAGCAAGGAACGCCTTTTTGCCGTCTGCACGCAGTATGGCGTGCCCGCCATCGTGGCCATGGGCCGTAAGGGCGGCAGCAACGTTGCCGCCGCCATCTGCAATGCGCTCATCTACTCCGCCGCCGAGATGCTCGACCCTGCGGCAAGAGGATGGCAGTAATACACTTTCTACCCCCGGTGTTTCCCTACAACCGAAAATTTTGGCGCGGAGGAGGCGTTTTGCCTCCTCCGCTTTTTGTTTCCCTATAAAATCCGTCAGCGTTTCTCCGGCTTCCTGCCTGAATTTTGCAGAAAGGTGCGGGCAGATATAGTTGAACACGGGAATGGTACTTTAGTATCCTGCTGCTGCGGGTCTTTTTGTTTGTAAAGAGCTTGCACTTTGTAAAATAGAATTACGGAAATATCAGGTCAGGGCCCAAGCGCCCATCAGAATGGCCAGAAACACTACATTGGAAATAGTAAACATCGCAAAATAGTGCCCTTTTTCAGCAGGTGCTTCATTTGCAATCTGTCGATAAGAAATTAGGCTTGCCATGGATGCAATTAATGTACCAAGGCCACCAAGGTTTGTGCCAATAATCAGCGCACGGAAATTATCGGTAAATCCAGAAAGCAGGATGGCAGCAGGTACATTACTGGTCACTTGAGAGGCCAGAACTGATACGAAAACCTCATGGCCGGCCAGAATATTCTGCAACCATCCAGAGAACGCTTCCATCCGACCTAAGTTTCCGATGAAAATGAACAGTGCTACAAAGGTAAGAATCAGAGAATAGTCTACGTGGCCAAGAGTGGGGCGGTCGGCAAAGAAGATGCACACCAAGATAGCGACGAATGCAACACCGTATGGGAGAACACGCAATACAACCAATAAACAGGCGACAAACAGAATACCGTACAACGCAATGAGTTTCTTGTCTGGTTTTGAGTTTACCGCAGAATGAGTTACAACAATGTCGGAACCTTCACGGCACAGCCATACTGCCCATATAGCAATAAGCACTAATGATATGATGGAATAGGGGAGCATCAACAGAACAAAAGAGCTCATATCCATCCCGCTCTTGCCATACAAATACAGGTTTTGGGGATTGCCCAGTGGTGTAAGCATACTGCCAAGGTTGGCAGCTATCGTCTGCATGCAGACGATAGGGAGGAGCAGTTTGCTACGAACAGATGCGTTCAAACTATTCAGAACGACAAACGTAAATGGCACGAATGTTAGCAGCGATACATCGTTTGTTATCAGCATACTGCTAAAGAAGCATAGGCCGACGAGAACAACTGTTAGCTGCAAAGTGGTGCGGGTATGAGATAGGAGGGCATGGCCGAGTCTATCAAATACGCCTTGCCTTCTCAGTCCGGCCATAACTGTCATTAGCGAAAACAGGATTGCAAGAGTACGGAAATCGATATATCCGAGGTATTCTGCGTCCGGGGGGACAAAGAAAGCGGAAATGATCGCCAAACAAGTGGCAATGCTCAGGACAGGTTCTTTCTGAAAAATGTGCTTAATCATCATAAATAAGATTCTCTTTCCGACCATTCGTTATCTCTTCCGGACGGCAAAACCAAAAGCTGTACCGCAAATACCACCGACAATGTGCATAAAGTTAGCTACATTATCTTGTATAAAGAGGATACTGTATACCTGCTGGCTTAAGTACAGCACGCCAACCAAGATGAAGGTGATAGGGATACCTCCATTCTTACTGCCGGCCAAACTGGAGAGCATGATGAGCATGAATACGATACCGGATGCACCAAGCAATGCAGAAGTGGGGAACAGCACACACTGCAATATGCCGGATACCAGCGCGGTCATAAGGATACCGCTTAGAAGTGTTCGGCTTCCATATCGTTCTTCCAAAGGTGGAGCGATAACAAGGAAGAGGAGCATATTGTTTATAAAGTGATTCCAACCGCCGTGGCCAAGGACATGACCGAACAACCGGACATAGAATAGCGGATCCGTCATCGACGAGCGATACACACTAAACAGGTGCGAGGTTGTCCAGTTGTTTGTTAAGTAGCCCAATATCAGAGAGGCGAGGGACAAAAAGAAAAAGGTCAGTGTGACGGGGGCATTGTATTGGAGTCGGATGCCGCTGCGTTTCATAGAAGTTCCTCCATCATTATTGGATATTATTAGTATAGCACATTAGAGCGAAATATGTTGCAGAATAGAAAATAATCTGGGAGAGTAAAAGAGAAAGTAAATAAAAACCATTTAAAGACGATTGGATATTTCACAGGGAAGATACGCAGCAGTGGTCAAATAGTAGCCAGCAAGGGCTGCCCCAGCAGCGGGATAATTTGTGTACTATCCTTTTATAATACCGGAAGATGAGCACAATGACGCTGCAATTAGATAAATATTTTTATCTAATAATATTGACATTCGAAGCAAATGTGCTATAATGACCTCATTGGCAATTATGTCAATTTATTTAGTTAAATTATGTGAGGTACGTAGTATGAGCTTTGAAGAATTGAAAGAAGTATTTGTTGACACCCTGAGCTGCGATGCTGACAAGGTCACAATGGATGCCAGCCTGACCGAGGACTTGCAGGCGGACAGCTTGGATGCTGTAGAGCTGAACATGGCGTTTGAGGACAAGTTCGGCGTTACGATCGCCGACGAGGATCTGGGGACGCTTAAAACCGTGGGCGATATCTTCAACTATCTGGCTGCACGGGCAGCCTAAAGGGTATTGCGGAATGAGTGCCATTGAAAAGCTGTTCCCGACCAGCCCGCAGGAGCGCAGCTTTCAGATGAAAGCCCGCCGCGATGCCGGTACGGCTGCGCCCAACTGGGTGCCGCCGCAATTTGTCGAGTGCAAAAAATGCGGCCGCCGTGCCACGCGGCAGGTTTGGGTCAAGAGCCAGTATGTCTGCCCTAACTGCGGGGTGCATTTGGCAATCGGCGCCTATTATCGGCTCAGTACGGTTCTGGACCACGGAACTTTTAAAGAGCTGAACCCGGACATTGCGCCCAACGATGTGCTGCATTTTCCTGATTATCCGGAAAAGCTGGCCGCTGCTTCGGTCAAGACCGGCCTGAAAGAAGCCGCCGTTACAGCAACCGGCAAGATCGGCGGCGTGCAGGCGGTGGTCGCTGTGTTGGACAGCCGCTTTTTTATGGGCAGCATGAGCACCGCTGTTGGTGAGAAAATCACACGTGCAATCGAGTACGCTGCCGACAAGCACCTGCCGCTCATCATTTTTTCTGCCAGCGGCGGCGCACGGATGCAGGAGGGCATTTTCAGCCTGATGCAGATGGCCAAAACCAGCGCTGCGCTGGAACGCTTCAACCGCAGCGGCGGGTTGTACATCAGCGTGCTGACTCACCCCACCACAGGCGGAGTTACGGCAAGCTTTGCCAGTCTGGGTGATATTACGCTCGCCGAACCGGGGGCGCTCATCGGCTTTGCCGGGCCGCGCGTCATTGAACAGACCATCGGTGAAAAACTGCCCGACGGGTTCCAACGCAGCGAGTTCCAGCTGGAACACGGCTTTGTAGATCAAGTCGTGCCGCGCACCGAGTTAAAAGAGGTTTTAACACGGCTCTTGCAGCTCCACACACAGGGGAGGAAGCGCAGATGATCAAAGAAGTTTTGCAGCAACTGGAACCGCTGGACGCGCAGATCGACGCGCTGTGCAGTCGTGCCGATGACGCCGAAATGGCGAACACGACCGCCCATGCGGCCGAACTGGCCGAGCTTTCCGCAGAGGAAAATGCGCTTTTACAGCGCTGCACCTCGCTGACGGCGGAGGACCGTGTTTTTCTGGCCCGCCGCCCTGACCGCCCGCACATTACCGAAATAATCGATAACTTGTTTACTGACTTTTTTGAGCAGTGCGGCGACCGACAATGCAAAGAGGATGCGGCCATTTTATGCGGAATCGCACGGTTCCACGGGATGCCCGTTACCGTTTTGGGGCACCGCAAAGGGACCACGCTGGAAGAAAACCTGCGCTGCAACTTTGGCATGCCGGGACCGGAGGGCTACCGCAAGGCCCTGCGCGTGATGAAACAGGCAGAAAAATTTCACCGTCCCATCATCACTTTTATTGACACTCCCGGTGCTTACCCTGGCAAGGATGCTGAAGAACGCGGTCAGGGGGAAGCCATTGCCCGCAACCTGATGGAGATGAGCGGCCTGACCGTCCCGGTGTTGGCCATTGTCACAGGCGAGGGATCCAGCGGCGGCGCACTGGGGCTGGGCGTTGCCAACCACATTCTGATGCTGGAAAATGCCGTGTACTCAGTGCTCAGCCCCGAGGGGTTTGCCAGCATTTTGTGGAAAGATGCTTCCCGCAGCGG
>ERZ1035001.339-NODE-339-length-26143-cov-6.898152_pt1 | contig 26143 bp, 18 predicted proteins | sample MGYA00520685_ERZ1035001 | MGnify/ENA primary metagenome ERZ1035001 (study PRJEB33766, sample SAMN09781749) | gut metagenome | biome: gut microbiome | host: Homo sapiens | place: Madagascar | study: EMG produced TPA metagenomics assembly of the PRJNA485056 data set... | reverse complement strand
ATGATGTAATGCAATTTATAAATAGTGAAATATTAAAAAAATATACATAATTATTGGAAATAGAACTTTTTGCTTATTGAAAATATTATGGAGATATTGTAAAATATTTCTAAAATAGTATACCAATGAATAATATTTATGAAATGAGGCATATATATGAGCAATATCAAGAAGTTAAGAAAACTCAAAATCCAATGGAAAATATTGCTTTCAGCAATGCTTGTTATATTCGTATTTGGCGGATATATGGTATTTGCTAAAGCTGATTCCAGTGTCACTGTATCAGTGACAACGACAGCAACAATTGTTAATCAGGGCACAGAGTCGAACAGCATCGTGGCAACTATGTCGGGAAGAGATGAGAATAATGTCAGTCAGGATTCACCGGATAATTATAAGCCGGCAGTAAGAAATCTTAAATGGACAGTATCCAACTCTGATATTATTAAATTTGTCGTAAGTGATAGTGCGGGAACTAAATATGCAGACACAGCAGAAGGCACTGCCAATCCTACAATATATGGTAATAGAGCAGGTAAGGCAACGATTACGGCTACATATTATACTAAGGCTTACGGACCAGACGGTAGCATTACTTATGAAGAAGAGCTTGGAAATGACTCCGTAGATATCATCGTTCCTTTAAAGATTAACAGCTTTAAGGCATACAGAAATGGTGTAGAGCTTACAAAAGAAGAAATGCTTTGTTATCAGGTAGGAGATATTATTGAGATAACATCTAATGCCAATGATACTAATAAAATATTTGTTGAAACAGACAATGATAAGACAGGAAGCCTTTCTAAAGATGGTATTGTAGAGAAAGTATCATCTTCAGGTGCTAAAGTAACACTTAAGATTGTCGGTGGTGGTAGAACTAATCTTAAAGTGAGAACAGCAGATGGTGACGGTATCAATTCTCTTACAGCAACATACCAGATAACATCAAAGGTTGAATACACTGATGGAGTTGCTAACTCTGAAGGACATTCTATCCAGAAGCTTTCTGATGGTACAAGATTTATTACATTATCAGATAAAGATTTTGAAGACTTTAAAGAAGAAACAATTCCTTCTAATATTAAGTATCCAGCAACAGCAGGTGTTACATATGTATCATCAGATACAGATGTAATTACATATAAGGCTGGAAGCATAAAAGGTGTTAACGCAGGTGTAGCTCAGGCAACAGCAGGTGTTGCAAGTATTGATGTACAGGGTAACATAGGCTGGGCGACAAAAGATGTAGTTAATGTTGTCGTTCCATTTAAGAAGCTTGGCAATGATGTAAGCAATATGAATGTAGGCGACTCAATACAGCTTAAGACTTCTGCTAAATCAACAGAAGTTACCTGGTCAACATCTGATAACAGCGTACTTCAGGTTGATGCAACAACAGGTCTTGTTACAGCAATGGGAGCTGGTAAAGCTACTATATACGCAACAAGAGTTGATGATGAACTTTCAACAAAGTACAAGCTTAATAATCAACTTTCTTATGAGATTACAGTTATCGATGGATTTGGCTTAAGCCTTACATCAATGAGTGTTAATATAGGTGATACACAGAACCTTGTGGCACTTGTAACTAATAATCCTAGCAAGGATGATATTACATTTACAGTAGAGAATCAGCCAGATGCAGCAGGAGTTGTTCCAACTGAGACTTTAATTAATGTAGTTCAGTCAGAAGACGGAAGAACATTCAAGGTAACAGGTATTGCATCAGGTATAGCACATATTAAGGTGACACAGAATGTTAATGGCGTTATTAAGAAAGCAACCTGTGTTGTATATGTTACAACACCAGTGGGTGAGATTACTATTAATCCTTCATCACTTACAGTAGACAGAGGTTCATCTGATACTGTACAGCTTATATTTAACCCATCAGCACCAACTAATAATAAAGTATTATGGTCATCATCTAATACAGATGTTGCAACAGTAGAAGGTGACAGCTATACAGCTACAATTACTGGTGTATCTGGTGGTACAGCAACAATTACGGTCATAACAGAAGACGGACTTAAAGTAGCAACTTGTGATGTATATGTAAGAGAACCTGTAACAGGTCTTGTACTTAATGCAACAACAGTTGAATCATCGATGGCAGTTGGTCAGTATCAGCTCGTTGCAACTGTTCTTCCAGCAGGCGAAGGTGTTGACCGTGCCGTAACATGGACATCATCAGATCCATCGGTTGCAACAGTAGATGAGAATGGTCTTGTTAAGTATGTTAAGCCAGGATATTGTACAATCGTATGTAAGACAACAGATGGAGCATATATAGCTACTTGTAACTTTATCATAAGCATACCAGTAGAGCAGATTAAGCTTGATTATACTGATGAGATAATGTCAATAGGCAGTACATTAAGAATTACAGCAGAGGTTCTTCCGGTAACAGCTACTAATAGAACAGTAGTATGGGAGTCTTCTAATACTAATGTGTGTATCGTAGATTCTAATGGTCTTGTAGAAGCAGTTGGAACAGGAAGTTGTACAATCCTTTGTAAGTCATTGGACGGTAACTACACAGCAATGTGTAATATATATGTTAAACAGCCTGTAACACAGGTTATACTTAATACAACAGATATAACTGTAAGACAGGGTCAGGTATTCTGGCTCAATGCTACTTGTCTTCCAGAGAATGCAGATAATAAGATTATCAGCTGGGAAAGCCGTGATGAGAGCGTGTGTACAGTTGAGAGCGATGGTAAGGTTACAGCAGTAGGTGCTGGTACAACATCTATTATTGCAACCAATGTTGATACAGGACTTACAGCATATTGTGTTGTAACGGTTACACAGCCGGTAACAGGAATTTCGCTTAACTCAGATTATCAGGAATTATGGGTTGGAGCTAAATATGCAATCATACCGGTAGTTGAACCTTATGATGCTGAGAATAAGAATGTTACATATTTATCAAGTGATCCATCAGTAGCAACAGTAGATGAAAATGGTGTTGTTACAGCATTAAAGGGTGGTAGCTGTATAATTGAAGTGACAACCGAAGTTAATAAGTTAACGGCGGCTTGTACGATTGTAGTAAAAGAGTATGTATCATCAATAACTCTTAGTGAAACTGATAAATTTATGAATGTTGGTTCAACAGGAACGCTTGTTGCTTCTGTTGGAACGGATACAGCTACTAATAAGAATATAGTATGGTCATCTTCTAATTATGATATATGTTATGTAGATGGCAATGGTAACTTAAGTGCCAACTCAGTTGGTAATGCAGTTATTACAGCAACAGCGGCAGACGGAAGTGGTGTTAGTGCTTCTTGTATTGTAAAGGTTGTTGATCCTGTAATAGGAATTACAGTTGAACCAGATACAGTAAGGCTTCTTGTTGGTGATTCAGCTAAGGTTACAGCAGTCATAACACCAGACAGTGCAACTGTCAAAGATGTAACATGGACATCATCTAATGAAGCTATTGCAACAGTAGATGAGTCAGGTGAGATATTTGCCCTAAGCACTGGTAAGTGTAAGATAACAGCTACATCACAGGACGGTAATGAAGTCAAGGGTGTGTGCTGGGTATATGTAACACCAGTTGTTAACATATCATCATTAAGAATTAACTCTAAAGAAATATATATGCTTTCTGGACGAGCTAGACAGTTATCAGTAATTGTAAGACCTGTTAATAATACAGATTCTTATGAGTGGTATTCAACAGATACAGGAATTGTACAGGTAGACCAGAATGGTGTAATCACAACCGTTGGTCCTGGTACTGCAGATGTGTTTGTTATAAGCAATAACAGTAGTGTAGAAGCTTCATGTACGGTACATTCGCTTGCTATGAGTACATCACGAGTGAGATTGGAGCAGTACGATAGATTTAATCTAGATGTAATAGGTACAGAAGATGCTGTTACCTGGAGAAGTTCTAATCCAAGAGTATGTACGGTTTCATCATCAGGTGAAGTTATAGGTAGACGGGCAGGAACAGCTACAGTAACAGCTACAGTTCATAATAAGACACTTAGCTGTACGGTAACAGTTACTAACATCAGGTAATGCTGCTGGAAAATTTCAATTCTTGATATAAGCTTTAAAGATATTATAGAACTTAAAGATGGTTATGCCAGACATTCAAGTCTGGCATAACCATTCTTTATATAATATTTTGACCGTTATCAGAACATAATGGAACTGACTGTAATAATAAACGGCTTATAGAACAAAATAGACAATATAAAAAGAAACAGGCACTATAAGATTATTCTTATGGTGCCTGTTCTTTATTATTTAATATGAGGGGGAGATAGAAAGAATTAACTTTGCTATCTGATTATTAATATAACCTGTAATTGTGTGCAAAGTATGTCTTATTTATGAAAGAACGATAAAAAGAATTAACAAAATAATAAAATAATATATATCAAATGGATAGCAGCTATAAAGTTCAAAAAGTTTAATTTGTTAATTTATTGATTATTGAGTATCAATATGTTAGAATTTATTCGTTAAAATATAAAGGCAGGGGAATAAGTATGAATAGCAATGACAAAGATGAGTTAGATGATGAGTTAATTAAATCAATGAAAAAGCTTGTTGAAGAAGAAACTAACGTTGCTAAGGCGTTCATAGATACCCAGAATGAGTTGCCAGACGAAGATGATGAGTCTGGTGATGAAACAATGGGTAAGACAAGGGTTATACCTAAGGTCACAGATGATATGCTCACTAAAGTAAGTGATGCTACAATTAATATCAGTGATTTGAATACAGACAAAAAACTTCAATCCAATAAAGAACAGAATAATATAGATGATACCAGCAGAGTAAAAGAATATAATAAAGTCAGAGAGTCAGAACCGGTAACAGAATATAATATGGCAGAACAGCAGGATAAGAGCTCTGATGCACATATGAATAATGGTAATAATGAGAAAGATGACAGCGTGCAGGAAAAGGCTAAGAAGCCTATGGATGCGAAGAGGAAAAAGATGATTATAGCTGTTTCCTGTGTAGTAGCTGCTTTAGTAGTTATTATAGGTATAGTTGTCGGAGTTGTTCTTAATAATAAGAATAAGAATTCGTACCAATATAATTATGATAAAGGAATGAGTTCTTATCAGAACAAGGATTATGATAATGCTATTAAGTATCTTGCTAAAGCTTCCAAGTTATCTGAAGGCAAGAAAAATGTAGATTTAAAATATACATTGTATCAGTGTTATGCTGCAACAGATAATACAGATATGTCAATTGAAGTGTTAAAGGATATTTTATCATTTGATGAGAATAATGAGAAAGCTATAAAAGCATTAGCTTCAATATATAATACTAAGAAAGATGGAACAAGTCTTAATAAGCTTATTAAAGATTATAAGGATAAACAGGGTTACAAATATCTTACAGATTATGTTGTTGAAACCCCTAAGCCATCAGTTGAAGCTGGAAGCTATGATGATGTAATTAAGTTACAATTTACAGAGAACAGCAGTTCAACAATATATTACACAACAGATAAGACTGAGCCAGATAAGAAAAGTAAACGTTACACAGGTACAGCAATAGAAATACAGAGTGGTACTACTACAATAAAGGCTATTGCTATTAATGATATAGGAGTGTGCAGTGAAGTAGTAGTTCTGGAGTATACAGTTGACTTTAAGAAGCCATCTGCACCAACAGTAAGTCCTGTATCTGGAACATATGAGGAAGGACAGACTGTGACAATAGATAATATTCCAGTTGGCAGTACAGCGTATTATACATTAGATGGTTCTACACCAACTAAGAATTCGGAGGAATACTCTGAACCATTTACAATTCCAACAGGTAATAATGTAATATCTGTTGTTATAATTGATTCGCATAACCAGTCAAGCAGTGTTGTTAAGCGTAACTATGTTGTCAATAAGGCTAAGACATATGTATATAATGAGGCACTTGAGATATTAAAAGGAAAGCTTATATCAAAGGGAGTGCTTAAGTCAGATGGAACTACAGCTGCTGATGGTTCTACAGTTACATTTGTATATCAGTCAAGAACAACTGTAGATGGAGTTGAGATGTTCGTTGTAAGATATGATGTGACATCTAAGACGGGTAAGACTTCTACGGCTGGTTATTATGGTGTCGCGACTAAGACAGGTGACTGCTATACAGTGACACAGAATGGCGGAGCATATAGTGCAGCCGCATATAATTAAGTTTTGATGTGTGATTAACACTTCAGATAATATATAACTGAAAGGGGTAATAAAATGTACAAGATTCTTAAGGCTGAAAAATTAGCAGAAAAGATTTTTCTTATGGATGTTGAAGCACCAAGAGTTGCTAAGCACTGTGAACCTGGCCAGTTCATAATTGTTAAAATGGATGAAAAAGGAGAGAGAATTCCTCTTACAATCTGTGATTATGACAGAGAAGCTGGAACAATAACAATTGTATTCCAGATTGTAGGAGCATCAACAGAAAAAATGTCTCACCTTAAAGCAGGTGATGCTTTTAGTGATTTCGTTGGTCCATTAGGATGCCCTTCAGAATTAATTCACGAGAATATTGAGGATTTAAAGAAGCAGAATATCGTATTTATAGCAGGTGGTGTAGGTACAGCACCAGTATATCCTCAGGTAAAATGGCTTCATGAGCATGGCGTAGATGTTGATGTTATCGTTGGAGCTAAGAACAAAGACCTTATCTTATTAGAAGAAGAGATGAAGGCAGTGGCAGGCAATCTTTATATAACAACTGATGATGGCAGCTATGTAAGAAAGGGTATGGGTACAGATGTACTTAAAGATCTTTATGCACAGGGTAAGAAGTATGATAAATGTATAGCGATTGGACCATTGATTATGATGAAATTCGTCTGTCTTTTAACTAAGGAATTAGGTATACCTACAGTTGTAAGTATGAACCCGATTATGGTTGATGGTACAGGTATGTGTGGTGCATGCAGACTTCAGGTTGGTGATGAGATTAAGTTCGCTTGTGTAGACGGACCGGAGTTCGATGGACATTTAGTAGACTTTGATCAGGCTATGAAACGTCAGCAGACATATAAGACAGAAGAGGGCAGAGCTATGCTTGCAGCCCTTGAAGGAGATACACATCACGGTGGATGTGGACAATGTAATTAATCAACGGAAAAGAGGTATATATAATGGATGTTATGAAGAAAGTTCCAGTAAGGGAACAGGCTCCAGATGTAAGAAATAAGAACTTTGATGAGGTATGCCTTGGATACAATGCAGAAGAGGCACAGGAAGAAGCAACACGTTGTCTTAATTGTAAGAATGCTAAATGTGTACAGGGATGTCCAGTATCAATCAATATTCCGGAATTCATACATAATGTAAAAGAAGGTAATTTTGAAGAAGCTTACAAGGTTATTGGAAAGTCATCTGCATTACCTGCTGTATGTGGCCGTGTATGTCCACAGGAAACACAGTGTGAAGGTCAGTGTATAAGAGGAATTAAGGGCGAAGCTATATCAATTGGTAAGCTTGAAAGATTCGTAGCTGACTGGGCTAGAGAGAACAATGTATCACCAGAGATGCCAACAGAGAAGAAGGGTAAGAAAGTGGCTGTTATCGGTTCAGGTCCTTCAGGACTTACTTGTGCCGGTGACCTTGCTAAGATGGGATATGATGTTACAATATTTGAAGCACTTCACGAAGCAGGTGGAGTATTAGTATATGGCATTCCAGAATTCCGTCTTCCAAAGAAGACAGTTGTTGCATCAGAGATTGAAAATGTTAAGAAGCTTGGCGTTAAGATTGAAACTAACGTAGTAATCGGTAAGTCAATGACAATTGACCAGCTTATTAATGAAGAAGGTTTTGATGCTGTATTTATCGGTTCAGGTGCTGGTCTTCCAAGATTTATGGGTATCCCAGGAGAAAATGCTAACGAAGTATTCTCAGCTAATGAATACCTTACAAGAAGCAACCTTATGAAAGCTTTCAGAGAGGATTATGATACACCAATAGCAAGATTTAAGAAGGTTGCCGTCGTTGGTGGTGGTAACGTTGCTATGGATGCCGCAAGAACAGCATTAAGACTTGGTGCTGAGGTACATATTGTATACAGAAGAAGTGAGGAAGAACTTCCTGCAAGAGCAGAAGAAGTACATCACGCTAAAGAAGAGGGGATTATATTTGACCTTCTTACTAACCCAACAGAAGTCCTTACAGATGATAAGGGTAATGTTACAGGTATTAAGTGTGTTAAGATGGAACTTGGCGAGCCAGATGCTTCTGGAAGAAGAAAGCCTGTTGAAGTCCCTGATTCAGAATTCGTAATGGATCTTGATGCAGTTATTATGTCACTTGGTACATCACCTAACCCACTTATCTCATCTACAACTAAGGGTCTTGAGATTAATAAGAGAAAATGTATTGTAGCAGAAGAAGCTAATGGACAGACATCTAAGGAAGGCGTATACGCTGGTGGTGATGCTGTTACAGGTGCTGCAACAGTTATTCTTGCTATGGGAGCTGGTAAAGCTGCTGCTAAGGGTATTGATGAGTACCTTTCAAAGTAAGTAATTATATTTACAATAATAGTAAAAAGCTGTTGATTTATTATCAGTGTTTAGATAATAAACCAACAGCTTTTGTTTATCTTATGTTGTAGCCTGATTATAGCTGGGTAATATTTAGCGTTGACAGGCTGCGTGATTTTATAGCAGACTGTATGGTTCTATGGAAGCCAGCGTTTTTATAAAGCTGATTGTATGCTTTTTATAGAAGCCTGTATATTCTTTTTGTTTTTGTAAAGTTGATTTACATATTGAAAATGCTGTCAATGTATTTATCAGAGATAGTGTCACATAACCCTTCAGACGTGTCAGGGAACTGTTTCATAATAGCATTTTTGATGTAATCACTTCTGTTGAAATATTTCATTTCTTCTGCAATATCATTGTTGTAAGAACCTTCAATGTCTTCTTTGGTTACATTGTCATTAAGCCAGTTGATAATAGTGTCCGTTGCTTCATTTTCGATAGAGGCGTTTGACTTGATTTTCTTGGAATACTTTAATGACCAGAAACCTATTGCGATAAATCCAACAAATAAAAGACCAAGAACAACATTTACAAGTATGAAATTAGAACTACCTTTTGTTACAAACTTTAATATTCCGATGTCATTAAGAATAAGAATTATAATTCCAGCAGCACCGCATACAAAAAAAGTTATTGCAGACGACAAGTTATCTTTATATTTGTCATCTGTTGACTCATACAGATTGCCAGAGTGATGTAAAAGCTCAATGCCTTCTTCTTCCTCGATAATATTTTTGGCTTCTTTTTCAGAAATGCCAGATTGCTTAGCTTCGTCAATGATGTGTTCATCAACTGTATTGTCTGACTGTGAATTTAAGCTGCTCACAATAATCTCCTTTCTGTGATATGAATAATGTGTAATATGTAGCATTAAAATGCTTTGCGTAAATTAAACTATATATAATTGGTAAAATGTGGTACTATTACCAGATGTAAGCAGAATGTAAATGCTGTCTGTATATTAAAATATATATGCTTAATTACTATTTGGTTAATTATAAAGTATAAATGTGAAAAATTAAAGAACATGGACAGAAAATTTAAAAGATTGATAATTAAAAGGAGGTTATAGAAGATGAGCAAGGTTCTTATTGTTACAGGTGGAAGTGTTAATGTTGCGTGGGCAAAGGAATGGCTTGATAATCAGATATTTGATTATTGCATAGCGGCTGACAGCGGGCTTGAGTATGCTGATAAGCTTGGTCTGAAGGTGGATTTTCTACTTGGAGATTACGATTCAGTAGATAAAGATGTGCTTGACAGATATAAGAGTGATACTGAATTTGAGATATATCCTAAAGAAAAAGATTATACCGACACACATCTTGCGATTATGACAGCACTTAAAAAGGGGGCAACAGACATATATATACTTGGTGCGACAGGAACAAGAATGGATCACACAATTACCAATATAGGAAATATGAAAGTGGCAGCTGATTGTGGAAAGGACTGTCATATAGTTGATGAGCACAATTATATATATCTTTTAAGCGAGGCTGTTGGAACACATATAATTGGTAAAGACAGCCAGTATGGAAGATATGTGTCAATTATTCCTATGTCAGAAAATGTCAGTTTAAGCCTTGAGGGATTTAAATATACGCTTGATAATTATGAATTAAAACAGGGATTAAGTATATGCCAGAGCAATGAAGTGGAAGATGAGCAGGGAATAATTAAGGTTCATAAAGGGGTTGTTATAGTTCTTGAAACAAAAGATTAATAACATATATGTCCTATGTGCAAAATTAATGAAAAATGCGTATAAAATTAACAAGATAACGTGGAAAGCAACAACAAATCTCTTGTAATTTAACTTACATTGTTATAAAATAAACAATAGTTGTTTGCATTAAGCAATATATAACAAAGAGGAGGTCTCGGTGATGAGTAATACTACACAGGCTTTATCAAGAATCGAAGCAATTCTTGATGATAGCAGTTTTGTTGAAATCGGAGCGGCTGTTACAGCAAGAGCAACAGATTTTAACATGCAGGAAAAAAAGGCTCCATCTGATGGTGTAATCACAGGATATGGAGTTATCAATGGAAATCTTGTGTATGTGTATAGCCAGGATGCTGCTGTGTTAGGCGGAACAATTGGTGAGATGCATGCCAAGAAGATTGCTAATCTTTATGAGAAGGCGATGAAAATGGGAGCTCCTGTGATTGGTCTGATTGACTGCGCAGGTTTAAGACTTCAGGAAGCAACAGACGCCCTTGACGGCTTTGGACAGATTTATAAGAATATGTCATTAGCTTCTGGAATTGTTCCACAGATTACAGCCGTATACGGTGAATGTGGTGGAGGTCTTGCTGTTCTTGCAGAACTTTCAGATTTCGTATTTGTGGAAGAAAAGAAGGCTAAGTTATTTGTTAACAGTCCTAACGCATTAGATGGCAACTATGAATCTAAGCTTGATACATCAAGTGCAGAATTTATGGCTAAAGCAGGTGTTGCAGATTTCATTGGTGATGAAGAAACAATCGCTAATGGAGTAAGACAGCTTGTATCAATGCTTCCATCTAATAATGAGGAAGGTGCTGTATACACAGATAATCAGGACGACCTTAACAGAGTATGCGCTGATATGTCAGCAGAGATAGCTGATGCTGCACTTGCTCTTACAGATATTTCAGATGATGGATTATTTGTAGAAGTTAAGGCTGAATATGCTAAGGAAATGGTAACTGGCTTCATTCAGCTTGATGGAGTTACAGTTGGTGCTGTTGCTAACAGAACAGCAATATATGATGAGAATGGCGAAAAGGCAGAAGAGTTTGCAGCTGTATTAACTACAGATGGAGCTTATAAGGCAGCCGAATTCGTAACATTCTGTAACGCATTTGAAATACCAGTGCTTTCACTTACTAATGTTAAGGGCTTTGAAGCTAATGTAAGAGCTGAGAAGACAATTGCCAAGGCAGCTGCTAAGTTAGTATATGCATTTTCTAACGCAGATGTGCCAAAGGTTAATGTAATTACAGGTGAAGCTTATGGAAGCGCATATGTAGCTATGAATTCTAAGTCAGTAGGTGCAGATATGGTATATGCCTGGTCACAGGCAAGCATTGGTATGATGGATGCTTCTTTAGCTGCTAAGATTATGTATGCTGATGAAATCGCAGCAGCAGATGATGTTACAGCTAAGATTAATGAAAAGGCTTCTGAATATGCAGCATTACAGTCAAGCGTTGAGCAGGCAGCTGCAAGAGGTTATGTTGATACAATTATTAACCCAGAAGATACAAGAAAGTACATTATTGCAGCATTTGAAATGTTGTTTGATAAAAGAGAGGTTCGTGCAGATAAGAAGCATGGCACAGTATAATTGAAGAGGTGATAATATGAAGAAAATTAAGTTTAAAAAGTTCTTAGTGTTATTCTCATTACTTATCTGTGTATTCTGTATGACAGCCTGCAGTTCATCTAATGGCACTATATCAACAGCAAGTGCCAAGACAGAATTAAAACAGCAGCAGCTTGATGCCAGTGAGGCTTATCTTGTAGACTGGGTTAAAGATATGATTACATATCTTGATAAGAATGATTCTGCTAAGATAACAGCGGATGCAGAGGCAGCTCAATCACTTACAATGGTAAATAATAAGTTATACATTGTTGACCAGAGTGGAATTAGTGTTAAGACAATAGCTTTTTATAATAGCTGGAATAGCACAAGAGGTGAGTTAGGTGCTTTAAAGAGTATCAATGAAATTAATGTAGAACTCAACAGCAAGACAGGTGAGTTATGTACTATTATAGTTGATACTTCATATGAGAAGAATGATAAATGTACATTTGAATTCGTAATTAATGATGACTATACACTTGAAAATGGTGCTATCAATCCATCATATACTACAGGACAGAAGATGTATAAAGCAGTAATGAATACTCTTATCGGTATGGGAACAGTATTCGTTGTACTTATATTTATTTCATTCATTATTTCATTATTTAAGTACATCAATAAGTTTGAGAACAAAAATAAGGCTAAGAATGAAGCATCTAATGATGCCCAGGGTGTTGATAATGCTATTGCTCAGATAGTTTCAAGCGAAGAGCAGGATGAAGAAGTTGATGATCTTGAACTTATAGCAGTTATAACAGCAGCTATTGCTGCATCAGAGAATACATCTACAGACGGACTTGTAGTTCGTTCAATTAGAAAGGTTAATAGCAGGAGGAAATAAATTATGAAGAATTATACAATAACAGTTAATGGTAATGTATATGATGTTACTGTAGAAGAAGGAACAGGAAGCACAGCAGGTGCAGCTAAGGCAGCAACACCAAAAGCAGCAGCTCCTAAGGCAGCACCAAAGGCTGCAGCACCAGCAGGCGCACAGGGTGCAGTAAAGGTCAATGCACCAATGCCTGGTAAGATTCTTAAGGTTAACGTTAATGCGGGCACAGCAGTTAAGAAGGGTGATGTATTACTCGTTCTTGAAGCTATGAAGATGGAAAATGAAATCTGTGCACCACAGGATGGTACAGTTGCTACAGTTGAGTGTGCAGCTGGTGATTCAGTAGAGTCAGGTAAAGTATTAGTTTCTATGAACTAATTGATATATCAATTAGTTGTGTAGAGATAATATACGGAGGTAAAAAATGGAATATATTTTATCAACATTGGGAAACCTCGTTCACCAGACAGCATTCTTTAACCTCACTTGGGGTAATTATCTGATGATTCTGGTTGCGCTGTTTTTCATGTATTTGGCAATCAAAAAAGAATATGAACCTCTGCTTTTAGTACCTATTTCATTTGGTATGTTACTTGTTAATCTTTTCCCGGATATTATGTTATCTATTGAAGATTCAAGCAATGGCGTAGGTGGTTTGTTACATTATTTTTATTTATTAGATGAATGGAGTATTCTGCCATCACTTATCTTCCTTGGTGTTGGTGCGATGACAGACTTTGGTCCACTTATCGCTAATCCTAAGAGTTTCCTTTTAGGTGCAGCAGCACAGTTTGGTATATTTGCTGCTTACATTATGGCTATATTTATGGGATTCCCAGATAAGGCAGCAGCAGCTATATCTATTATTGGTGGTGCTGATGGTCCTACATCAATATTCCTTGCTGGTAAATTAGGACAGACTAATTACCTTGGACCAATAGCGGTTGCAGCATATTCATATATGTCACTTGTACCAATTATTCAGCCACCTATTATGAAGTTATTAACAACTGAAAAAGAAAGAAAGATTAAGATGGAACAGTTAAGACCTGTATCTAAGCTTGAGAAAATTCTTTTCCCTATTATCGTTACAATCGTTGTAGTATTAATTCTTCCTACAACAGCACCACTTGTTGGTATGCTTATGCTTGGTAACCTTTTTAGAGAGTCAGGAGTTGTTAAGCAGCTTACAGAAACAGCATCCAATGCACTTATGTATATAGTTGTTATTATTCTTGGTACATCAGTTGGTGCTACAACAAGTGCAGAAGCCTTCCTCAATCTTGATACATTAAAGATTGTTGCATTAGGTCTTATTGCATTCTGCTTTGGTACAGCGGCAGGTGTTATATTTGGTAAGATTATGTGTAAGGCTACACACGGTAAGGTTAATCCACTTATTGGTTCAGCAGGTGTATCTGCAGTTCCAATGGCAGCCAGAGTTTCACAGAAGGTTGGTTCAGAAGCAGATCCTTCTAACTTCCTTTTGATGCATGCTATGGGACCTAACGTAGCCGGTGTTATTGGTACAGCGGTTGCAGCTGGTACATTTATGGCGATGTTTGGTGTCATGTAAAAACGGACTAAGAGGCTCTAAGCTCGCATAATACGCGGGCTAAGACCCTCTAAGTCCGTAAGGAAATTGCCATAGGCAATTTCACTGAAGCCAGGAGGTGTTAGAGTATATAATACGCAGACTAAGACCTTCTAAATTCATTAAAAGTTGCTTACGCAACTTCGTTGTGGACAGAGGAATGGTCTATATATATCATAAGACCTTCTAAGTCTGAATAGAAGTTACTTGCGCAGCTTCATTAGAGTTTATTTACTTTATATATAGGAATATATAGGAGGAGTTTAAGATGGCAGATCAGGTTAAGAGACCATTAAAGATAACTGAGACTGTATTAAGAGATGCTCATCAGTCACTTATTGCTACAAGAATGACTACAGAGCAGATGCTTCCAATCATAGATAAGATGGATAAGGTTGGATATCATTCAGTTGAGTGCTGGGGCGGTGCTACATTTGATGCATCACTTCGTTTCCTTAAGGAAGACCCTTGGGAAAGACTTCGTAAGTTAAGAGATGGGTTTAAGAATACAAAGTTACAGATGTTATTCAGAGGACAGAATATCCTCGGATACAATCATTATGCAGATGACGTTGTAGAATATTTCGTACAGAAGTCTATCGCTAATGGTATTGATATAATCAGAATATTTGACTGTTTCAATGATTTAAGAAATCTTAAGTCATCAGTTGAGGCAGTTAAGCTTGTTAAGAAAGAAAATCCTAATGCTCACGCACAGATAGCACTTTGCTATACACTTGGTGATGCATATACTCTTGATTACTGGAAAGAAACAGCTAAGAGAATTGAGGATATGGGTGCAGATTCAATCTGTATCAAGGATATGGCAGGTTTACTTGTTCCTGCTAAGGCTACAGAACTTGTACAGGCATTAAAGGATGGTTCTTCACTTCCTATCCAGATGCATACACATTATACATCAGGTGTTGCTTCAATGACATATATGAAAGCTGTTGAAGCAGGTGCAGATATCATCGATACAGCTATGTCACCATTTTCAATGGGAACATCACAGCCGGCTACAGAAGTTATGGTAGAGGCATTTAAGGGTACAGAGTACGATACAGGTCTTGACCAGAACCTTCTTGCAGAGATAGCTGCTTACTTCCAGCCAATGAGAGAAGAAGCATTAAAGTCAGGTCTTATGAATACTAAGGTTCTTGGTGTTAATATCAAGACATTATTATATCAGGTACCTGGTGGTATGCTTTCTAACCTTGTATCACAGCTTAAGGAAGCTGGTGCAGAAGATAAGTATCAGGCAGTTCTTGAGGAAATTCCTAAGGTTCGTAAGGACTTTGGTGAACCACCTCTTGTTACACCATCATCACAGATTGTTGGTACACAGGCTGTTCTTAATGTATTACAGGGCGAGCGTTATAAGATGATTACTAAGGAATCTAAGAAGGTTCTTATGGGTGAATTCGGACAGACAATTAAGCCATTCAACCCAGAAGTACAGAAGAAGGCTATAGGTGATGCTACACCTATTACCTGCCGTCCAGCAGATCTTATCGAGCCACAGCTTGAGAAGTTCAAGAATGATCCAGTCGTACAGCAGTACAAGCAGCAGGATGAGGATGTGCTTTCATACGCATTATTCCCAGCAGTTGCTACTGAGTTCTTCAAGTACAGAGAAGCACAGCAGAAGAAAGTTGATCCTGCTAAGGCTGACACAGAGAATAAGGCATATCCTGTTTAATAGCTAGTGGTATGATTTGTTTTTTTTCCATAGAACCCGCAACAACTGGTGGTTTTAAGGGAAAAAATGGGCGTGGGACGTTAGTCCCACGCCCATTTTTGTCATTTTCTGGCAGATTGGGATATATGACAACTGTAATTATAAGGATAAATAAAGTAATATAGCAGCATAAAAATATAAGAAACAGGAGGAATAACTTATGGTAAAAAACAAAAAATGTCATAGTAAAAAAATGACAGCGTTAGTTGGAGCTGTTGTGCTCGCTGTATCGGCAGCAGTTTCATTTGCAGCACCACAAGTAAAAGCTGCCAACGGACCATGTGATACTGGCGATTGGGCTTATGCTTATATTAATGTAAGAAATGGAGAGGAAAGTACGCTGCTGTTCTCATCAAAAGGCACTAATTCCATAGATGGAATGTCTTATGACAGAGAAACCAACACACTTACATTAAATAATTATAAAAACAAGACTGCTGGAATAGCTACTAATATGATGGGTGATGATTTCAAGATTAACCTTATTGGTGATAATGAAATCGGAGGTATTGGTTCATATGGTGATGCCTGGGGCGGTTCCATCAATATATGTGGCAATGGTTCCCTGGTTATTAATGCAGACAGAACAGGTGATTATGGTGTAGCTTTCTTCGCTGAGGGAACTAATTCAGTACTTTCAGTTGCAGACACATGTAATGTTACAATATATTCTGGTTCAAAGGCAGTAGTGTATACAAGCGATAATCAAACGGACAAACCAATCAAAGATAATGAAACATTAAAGGAAAATGTAACATATAATGTTTCACATCCACTGCAAATATCACAATTATATGCCAGGTATTATGAGTATGACCCTTATACAACTGATACAGTATATAAGAACGAGGCAGATAATACTTCATTATATTATATTAAGGAACTGACATATGTTGAATCTGGGAAAGTAACTTATACAATGTACAAGCTTACCACAAAGAAAGCTCTGGGTGACGTATATTATGCTGATAAGATAGGCGAATATGATAATATCCCTGCTGGATATACTGAAACCACATTAGACAAGCCTATTTCATATTATGAGTCAGACAGTGGAAGCGGCGGAACAAGTCAGGTTATAATCAATACAGCAACAAAGGAAAGATATGTATCTGCATATGCATATGAAAACGGAAAATCATTTTATAAAATATGCAAGCTTCTTGAAAAGCTTGGTGTAGATGAACGAAGCAATGATGAAATATGGCTTGTTGATTATAGCAATCCTGTGGCAACATATAATCCTGTATGGGGAAGTGATAACCTTCCAGACGGATACAGGTATGACGGAACAGAGATAGATAGTCTTTATAATGTAGAATGTATAGCAGACAAGCTTACATTTACAGCTAAATCAGCTGGAGACAGCACAACAGACAAGCCATCTGAGAACCCAGCTGAAAAACCATCTGACAAGCCATCTGAGAAACCTGGCGATGAGAAGCCATCAGTTCCAGACCGGGATTCTAATAATACAATAGTAGATGTATCCGACGGCAACACAACAATCAAGGTTGATGAAATCAGAAAGATTATAGAAGATAACAAAACAAATGATGTTGTTATCAAGTCTAACAATGATGTTACATTTACATTTGCAAAAGGAACAATGTCAGAAGTATCACAGGTTGCAATATATGACTTCTCAACAGCAATTACTTCTGATATAAAAGAAGCAGGAGATATGCCGGCAGATGTAACAGAGGATATATTCGTATCTAAGATTGTATACAATTATTCCGGCGTTCTTCCAGCAACGGCAAGTATTAAGTTAAATGTTGGAAAAGCATATGCAGGCCAGACACTTTATTACAGCCAGCTCTTAGATGATGGAACAATAATTAGTATGATGTCAGCTGTAGTTGATAATGATGGTTATATGACAGTAGAACAGGATCACTGCTCAACATATCTTATTACAAAACAGCAGATTACAAGCAGTTCATCAGATATAAGTTTACCAGGCACATCAGTAGAAAATGTAACAGAAGCCGCAGGTAATACAGTTGAAACACCACAGACAGGAGATATGACACATATATACTGGGCAGGATATTTATTAGTATTATCATTAATGGGCATTGGATTTACAATTTTAATGGCTGGTAAGCTAAAGAAAGAACAGTAATAATATTTATTGATAAAAAACTGCCTGAATGAGAGTTGACATATGTATTTTCAAAAAGTAATATTAAAGAAGTGTTTGTTCACATTAATTATATGTGAAATACAGTAAATATGTATAAAATGGAGGCAGAATATGAGAATAGGTATTATTGGATACGGAAATCTTGGAAGAGGCGTTGAGTGTGCTATCAGGCAAAATCCAGATATGGAGCTTGTAGCAGTATTTACAAGACGTGCACCAGAAAGCGTATCTATATTGACAGAGGGTGCTTTAGTATGCTCAGTAGATGAGGTAGAGCAGTGGAAGGATAAGATAGACGTAATGATTCTTTGCGGTGGAAGTGCTACAGATTTACCAGTACAGACACCAAAGTTTGCAGAGATGTTTAACGTAGTTGACAGCTTTGATACACACGCAAGAATTCCAGAACATTTTGAAAATGTTGATTCTGCGGCTAAGAAGAGCGGACACGTTGGAATTATATCAGTAGGCTGGGATCCAGGTATGTTCTCTTTAAACCGTATGTATGCCAATGCTATTTTACCAGAAGGCAAAGATTATACATTCTGGGGTAAGGGCGTAAGTCAGGGACATTCAGACGCTATCAGAAGAGTTGAGGGCGTCAAGGATGGCAAGCAGTATACAATTCCAGTTGAGGCAGCCTTAGAAGCTGTAAGAAATGGCGAGAATCCAGAGCTTACAACAAGACAGAAGCATACAAGAGAATGTTTTGTAGTATTAGAGGAAGGTGCTGATGCTGCAAAGGTAGAAGAAACAATCAAGAATATGCCTAACTATTTCGCTGATTACGATACAACAGTACATTTTATCAGTGAAGAAGAATTAAAGAAAAACCACAGTGGAATTCCTCACGGAGGATTTGTTATCCGTACAGGAAAGACAGGCTGGAACAAAGAGAACAATCACGTTATAGAATACAGCTTAAAGCTTGATTCTAACCCAGAATTCACATCTTGCGTTATCGTAGCATATGCAAGAGCAGCTTATCGTCTTTATAAGGAAGGTCAGAGCGGTTGTAAGACAGTATTTGATATTGCACCTGCATATCTTAGTGCTAAGGATGGAGCAGAATTACGCAAGAGCCTTCTTTAATTAATATGGTGTTATTAATATTATATTGCAGGAATTGATAATGTAATTATTGTAAGAATTAATTACATAAATATTATGAACTAAAATAAGATTGACCTTTGGAGGTATATTATGGCTTCTAAAGGTCAATTTTATTATTTTAAGTCAACTATATACTTTGCACTAATAATAGTGTAATATAAATATGTATGCGTTATTTATAATAATGTCACAATATACGTTACTAATAAACACAGAAAGGTATTTGAATAGATGATTAAGCTTGAAAGATTTGAAGTTATGAATTTTGAAAATGCTATGAGAGGAGCGAGAAATCCGCTTAATAGCTGGGCTAGAATGGATAGTAAGACAGAAAATGGAGTATTCACATTTGGACCTAATGATTTAGATTTAGCGAAAAGGCTCTGCAAGGCTGGTTCAGACCATAGAAAGTTTATAAGACAGATATTTGTAACAGTAGATATAACAGCACCAATCTACTGGTGGAAGGAATACGATACATATAAGGTTGGAACAGTTGCCAATTCAACAAGTACAATGCATAAAATCCACAGCAAGTCATTTGAAATGGAAGATTTCAGCGTTGACCATTGTACTTCTGAGGCGTTAGATATGATGCAGAAGAATATAGATTTTCTTGAAACAATACGCCAGAAGTTCATAGAAACTAAGGATAAAGACCTTTGGTATAGTATGATTCAGTTGCTTCCAGAAAGCTATAATCAGATGCGTACCTGCACATTTAATTATGAAAATCTTGCAGGAATGTATTATTCAAGAAGAAACCATAAGCTTGCAGAATGGCATACATTCTGTGACTGGGCACTTGAGTTACCATATTTCAAAGAACTTTTGGTTCAGGAATAAAGAGGATAGAGAGGTTTCCTATGAGTAAAGTTGTAGTTATTGGAGGCGGGGCGGCAGGTATGATGGCTTCTATTATAGCCGCCAGAAATGGACACACAGTAACTCTTATAGAAAAGAATGATAAGCTTGGAAAGAAGCTTTTTATAACAGGAAAAGGCCGCTGTAATTTTACTAATGCTGGTGATGAGGACGACATTAAAAATAGTGTTGTAACCAACCCTAAATTTATGTACAGTTCATTTAAAGGCTTTTCTAATTATGATGTAATGGGATTCTTTGATGAACTTGGACTTAAGTTTAAAATAGAACGAGGTAACCGCTGTTTTCCAGAGTCAGACCATTCATCAGATGTAATCGGCACATTGGCAAGAGAATTAAGAAAATGCAAAGTGGATATTATGCTTAGCACAGAGGTTATTGATGTTACAGCCAGGGAATTATCAGAGAATGTAGTATCAGAAAATGTAGTGTCAGGGAAAATAGTATCTTGCAATGCAGTATCAGAGAATATAGCAAATGATAGTGTAAAACTTGAAAAAAAGTATAAATCCAAGAAAAAAGAACCTAAATCTAAGAAAAAAGAGCCAGAATATATATCGCAGTTTGTAAGTGTTGAAGTTAAGGAGTTATCTACTGGCAGAAAGCGGGTTATAAAAGCTGATTCCTGCATTATAGCAACAGGTGGTAATTCTTATTCAAGCACTGGTTCAACAGGCGATGGCTATAGATTTGCAAAGGCACTTTCACATAATGTTACACCTATTATACCAGCATTAGTTCCTCTCACAGTAAGAGAAGAATGGGCTTCAGAGCTTATGGGACTGAGCCTTAAGAATATAGCAATAAGCATATATGACAGTATGGGTGACAGCCGTAAAGAGCTGTATAGTGACTTTGGTGAAATGCTATTTACGCATTTTGGTGTGAGTGGGCCAGTTATTCTTAGTGCGAGCAGTTATACAACAGCAATATTAAGAAAAAGACCGCTTAAGCTTGTGATAGATTTAAAGCCAGCTTTATCAGAGGAACAGCTTGATGAGAGAGTTCTTAGGGATTTCTCAGAGGAAAAGAATAAAACCTTCCGTAATTCACTTGATAAGCTGCTTCCTAAGAAACTTATCCCTGTTATAGTAAGGCTCAGTGATATCAATAAAGATAAACAGGTTAATGAGATAACAAGGGAAGAAAGATTAAGGCTTGTACATCTGTTAAAGCATTTTGAAATGACAATAACCGGTACAAGAGGCTTTAATGAAGCTATAATTACACAGGGCGGTGTTGATGTTAAAGAAATCAATCCGACAACTATGGAGTCAAAGTTAGTTAAAAATGTGTATTTTGCAGGAGAGGTGCTTGATGTAGATGCGGTTACAGGCGGTTTTAACTTGCAGGTAGCGTGGTCGAGTGCGTATGCTGCAGCAATGCATTTGAATAATTAAATAATGCCAGCGTGTTTTATAACACAGGCAGAAAAGAGGATTATTATGTCTTATTCAGTAGCAATTGATGGACCGGCAGGAGCTGGCAAGAGTACAATAGCAAAGCTTATATCTAAGCAGATGGGTTATATATATGTAGATACCGGTGCTATGTACAGGGCAATGGCGGTATATTTTAATCAGAATAATATTGACCCCGCAGATGAAGCTGCGATTAATGCGGCAGTCGATAATGTAAAGATAACAATAGAATATAAAGACGGCGAACAGCAGGTTATCCTTAACGGCGAGAATGTAACCAGTCTTTTAAGAACTGAGGCAACAGGCAATATGGCTTCAAAGACATCTAAGTATAAGGCTGTAAGAAGCAAGCTTGTTGATTTGCAAAGAGAGCTTGCGGCAGCAGAAAATGTTGTTATGGATGGACGTGATATTGGCACAACAGTTCTTCCAGATGCCAATGTAAAGATATATCTTACTGCAAGTTCTGATGCCAGAGCCAGAAGAAGATATGACGAACTTAAGGCAAAGGGTGAAGAATGTGATTTACAGAAGATAAAAGAGGATATTGAACAGAGAGATTATCAGGATATGCACAGGGATATTTCACCATTAAAGCAGGCAGATGATGCAGTTCTTGTAGACAGTTCTGATATGGGAATTGATGAGGTGGTGGAAGCCATCAAGACAGTTATTAATAAAGCAAAGTAGTGATTTGGAGGATATATGAAAGAGGCAGAAGTTATACTTGCCAGGTCTGCTGGTTTCTGCTTTGGAGTTCACCGTGCAGTGGATACAGTGTATGAAAGAACAGGAATGGAAAATGTATACACATACGGACCTATCATACATAACGATGAAGTTGTAAAGGACCTTGAAAGCAAAGGGGTCAAGGCAATATCAGATGTAGCACAGCTTGATGGTATTGATAATGCTACTGTCATAATAAGGTCGCATGGTGTATCTAAAAATGTGTATGAGAGCATAAAGACAAAGAATTATGAAGTTGTAGATGCAACCTGTCCATTTGTTCTTAAAATACACAGAATAGTTGAGCAGGAGAGCAAGGCAGGAAAGCAGATTGTAATAATAGGCAATGAGAAACACCCGGAAGTTGAGGGCATTAAAGGGTGGTCAGTAAGTCCTGTATATATAGTGGATTCTATCGAAAAAGCACAAAATCTTGAGCTTGACAGGGCAAAAGAAGTGGTTGTTGTATCCCAAACGACATTTAATTACAATAAATTTCAAGAATTAGTTGAAATTATCAACAAAAAGAGTTACAATATTACCATTAAAAATACTATTTGTAATGCCACGGAAGAACGTCAGACAGAGGCAAGAGATATTGCACGGAAAGTTAGTGCGATGATTGTCATTGGTGACAAGAGTAGTTCCAATACGAGAAAACTGTATGAGATTTGTAAAGGCGAATGTGAGGATACATTTTACATTCAAACTCTAAGAGATCTTAATCTTAACGATTTAAGATTCATAGACAGCATAGGTATTACAGCTGGGGCATCGACCCCGAACAATATCATTGAGGAGGTTTATACTAATGTCAGAGAATTTTGCAGAGATGTTAGCTAACGAAGAGTGGAAGGAAATTCATACAGGAGAAGTTGTTGATGGCACTGTAATAGCAGTTAAAGAAGACCATATCGTTCTTAACATAGGCTATAAGCACGATGGAATTATCACAAGAAGTGAATATTCATCAACACCAGGTATCGATTTAACAACAGTTGTTTCTGTTGGAGATGAGATTAAGGCAAAGGTGCTTAAGCTTAATGATGGAGAAGGACAGGTTCTTCTTACATATAGAAAGCTTGTTGCAGAGAGTGGAAGCAAGAGACTTGAAGAAGCATTTAATAACAAAGAAGCTATAACAGCTAATGTATCAAGAGTTATTAAGGGTGGTCTTGAAGTTGTTGTTGATGAAACAAGAATCTTCATTCCAGCAAGCCTTGTATCAGATTCTTATGTTAAGGATTTCTCAGAATACAATGGTAAGGAGATTACATTTGTATTAACAGAATATGATCCAAAGAACAGAAAGGTGATTGGTGACTGCAAGCAGCTTATCGTAGCTAAGAAGAAGGCAGCTCAGGAAGAACTTCTTTCTAAGATTAAAGAAGGAGATACAATCGAAGGTACAGTTAAGAATGTAACAGATTTTGGTGCATTCATTGACCTTGGTGGTGTAGACGGACTTCTTCATATTTCAGAGATGTCTTGGGGAAGAACAGAGAACCCTAAGAAGGTATATAAGGTTGGCGATTCAGTTAAGTGCTTCATCAAGGAAATCAATGGTGACAAGATTGCACTTTCAGTTAAATATCCAGACCAGAACCCTTGGAATGATGCTTCAACAAAGTATGCTGTAGGTAATGTTGTTACTGGTAAGGTGGCAAGAATGACTGACTTTGGTGCTTTTGTTCAGCTTGAAGACGGCATTGATGCTTTACTTCACGTATCACAGATTTCTAAGGAACACATTAACAAGCCAGAAGATGTATTAAAGATTGGTCAGGAAATTGAAGCTAAGGTTGTAGACCTTAACGAAGCTGACAAGAAGATCAGCCTTAGTATGAAAGCATTATTAGATGATGCAGAACCACAGGAAGAGGCTACAGAAGAATAATTTAATAATTAATTGTCAGATGTTCTGATGATTGGCTGTAACTTAATATTTGATAATATAAGAGCTGTACACCTTAGTGTGATATATACTTTCTATGCCGGGTAGAACTGGTAGAAAGTATATATACAATGTTGGTGTACAGCTCTTGTTAAATTTCCTTAAGCTTTCTGTCAAAATCTGGGGTGCGAATTATATTAGAAGAATAATTACTTATATTGCATAAGTGTCAGATAGCTTCGTCCTTTGCGGGTTTCGGCTTCATCACCTATAAAGATATACTTTCCATGTCCACGGATTACAAGTACATCATCTTTCTTTAAGTTCTGGCTTTTATTCTCGGTACATATTCCATTGAGGAATATTTTCTTGGACGTAAATAGCTCATTGGAATTACTGCGTGATAATCTGGTGAGGGAAGCAACAACGGCATCAATCCGCTTAGAAGCAGCAATTATTCGTATCTCTTCAAGTTCTGGTTTGATTGCTTCAATTTCATCAGTGCATATTGTACATCTTATGTGTGTGTGTTTAATAGAGTCCAGATTATCACATATATAATCAGCTATGTGCGAAAGGCAGTATACATAAGCATCAGGCACTTTAATTATAATGTCACCGACTAGTTCGCGTTCAATTCCAAGGTTCATAATTGCACCAAGGTAATCACGGTGGTTAAGCTGTTCAGCAAATTTGACGGATAATGGGCTTATTCGGATAGTTGAGATAGGGTAACCGGCATCATAGCCATAGAGCTCCTCAGAGCCGAAACGTATTATTTTGCGTTCACATACAGGATTGCCACCCCATTCATCATATGGTATAAATGATAATTCGTTGCTCATTTTGTTGACAGACGACAGTTCATTTATACTTAAAAAATTAGTGTAAGTATATATATTGTGATTGAAAGCCTGATTGGCAGTATCTATTATTTTTCTTTTTAAAAGCTGTTCTTCGTTCATTGTGTTAATTCCTTCTATTTTATAAATTGATGATATGTGCTCATTGTGCTTAGATTAAATTGATATAGTAAATTAATGTTTATTATAATGTAATTAATTATATATGTCTAATACGATGTTTAATATATTGGCAAATTCAATATTGGCAGAATGAGTTGTAAAATCCAGAATATTGTAAAATTGAATATAATGGTAAGCTTAATTGGATATGGTAATTAGATATTTTATGTAATGTTTTTATATTTTTTGTATAATGATAAAATTTTGACACAATTAATATTGTGTGATAAAATCCATATAAAGCTAAGGGATTGCAACAACTGCGGAATATGTTACAGGAAAGAACAGAGGATATCAATATGGTTAAAGATTATGAAGATTTTAAGAAATTTGTGTTAGGACTTACAGGAATTGACCTTAATGCTTATAAAGAAAAGCAGATGAAGAGAAGAATAGATACACTTATAGCAAGAAATAAGCATACAGGTTATGACAGTTATTGCAATGCGATAAAGAATGATGCCCAGATGCTTGATGAATTCGTTAATTATCTTACAATTAATGTGTCAGAATTCTATAGAAATCCAGCGTTATGGAAGAAGCTTGATGAGATTATCCTTCCAGACCTGATTAAGAAGTTTGGACCAAGACTTAAGATATGGAGTGCTGCTTGTTCAACAGGTGATGAGCCATATTCACTTGCAATGGTGCTTGCAAAGAAAGTACCACTTAAAGATATAAAGATATATGCTACCGATATAGATGACCAGGTTCTTGAAAAGGCCAAAGATGGCGTGTATTCAGCCAACAGCTTAAAGGGGCTTCCTGATGAGTATAAGAATAAATATTTTGAAAAAATGGGAGATAAGTACTATAAGATTTCAGATGAGATTAAGAAGTGCGTTGAGTT